>RCNB010000331.1_pt1 | contig 32263 bp, 30 predicted proteins | sample 2041321 | NCBI WGS metagenome assembly RCNB01 (sample SAMN09708232, study PRJNA481090) | Marine sediment metagenome, whole genome shotgun sequencing project.
GTCTTTGATATGTTAATGTTTAATAAAAAAACGAAATGGATTCAAAAATTGAATTTATTTAATGAAAAAAAAGCAAAATAAGATGAAAAGATGTTGTTTACTTTTAGTGTTGATTTCAGCGGTATCTTTTGCGCAAAAAAAGAATCAAAAGCCAGCTGTTGAACTTCCTGAAAAAAAAATCATACGTGATGGAAATGAGCTCTATAATCAAAATAATTTTGTGGATGCTGAAGAACAATATAAAAAGGCTTTAGAAACGAATCCTAATTATGAAAAAGCAAACTATAATTTAGGGAATGCTATTTACCAACAAAATAGATTTAAAGAGGCCTTACCGATGTATGATTTGGTTACAAAGACTACTGAAAATAAATTGACTAAGGCTGAGAATTTTCATAATATGGGTAATATTTTTATGAAAGAAAAACAATACGCAAAAGCCATAGAAGCATATAAAAATTCTTTACGAAACAATTCAAAAGATGACGAAACAAGATATAATTTAGCCCTAGCTCAAAAGTTGTTGAAGAATGAGGCTGATAATAAGAAGAAAGATAAAAACAACAAAGACAAGAATAACGACAAAAACGATCAGGAAAAGGAGAATAAAGATAAAGACAAGAAAGATCAAAATAAAGATAAGCAGGAGGGAGATAAAGGCGACAAGGACAAAGATAAAAAAGGCGATAATAAAAATGATCAAAATAAAGATCAGCAAGGCGAAAATGATAAGAAAAAACAGCAGCCGCAACCTCAAAAAAATAAATTGTCGAAACAGCAAATTCAGCAGTTGTTAGAGGCCATGAATAATGAAGAAAATAAAACTCAGAAAAAGGTAAATGCAAAAAAGGCAAAAGGCCGAAAAATAAAACAAGAAAAAGATTGGTAGTGAATGAATTTGAATCAAGTAACAATTCCGGCGATAGATGTTTTTAAGGCAACTGAATTTTATAAAACACTTGGCTTAAAATTAATTGTTGATGCTTTGCCACGATATGTTCGTTTTGAATGTCCTGATGGTGACGCCACTTTTTCTATTCATTTGGTTGAAAAGTTACCTGTTGGGGAAGGGATAACCCTCTATTTCGAAAATGAAAATTTAGACAAGACCGTCGGTGAATTGATTGATAAGGGCTTGCAATTTGATGAATTACCTGAGGATAGATCTTGGGGATGGCGAGAAGCGAGATTAAAAGATTTGGATAATAATAAAATTATTATTTTTCATGGAGGTGATTACAGAAAAAACCCGCCTTGGAGAATTGTAGATTAAAATGAGCATAAGAATATTTTTACTAGTACTCTTCTTGAGCCTTAATACATGGGCCCAAGAGCTGTCATTTAAGACCACTGTTAGTAAAAGCAGATTGGGCTCAAATGAGCGCCTGCGTATTACTTTTTCGATTAATAAACAGGGTAGTGATGATTTTACACCACCAAACTTCAAGAATTTCAAGTTATTGGCTGGCCCCATGCAAGCGACTAATTTCTCTTATTTAAATGGAAAGCAGACGTTTGAGCAATCTTATACGTATACCATTCAACCCATTAAAAAAGGAGTCTACACGATACCTTCTGCAAGCATTGAATACGAAGGTAATATTATTAGGTCGAATACTGTAAAAGTTACCGTTACAGGTGCTGTTAAAATCCCCAAAGACCCTAATGACCCAAATTATGTTGCATCACAAAATGTTCATTTGATTGCTGAAATTTCGAATACAAATCCTTATGTAGGTGAAAGTATTTCTATTATATACAAGCTCTATGTAGATGTAAACAATGTTTCGGTACGTAATACTAGAGAACTAGAGTCTCCATCATTTAATGGCTTTTGGAATCAAAATATGAATGTGAATCAATGGGAACCTAAAATGGGTGAATTTCAAGGGAAGTCCCATCGGTATGTGATTGTTAAAAAGGCGGTATTGATTCCTCAAAAATCGGGTAAATTGTCTATTGATCCAATGAGTATTGAAGCTTCAGTAGGAGTTCCTATTGGTCGGACAGATTTATTTGGAAATAGAATGAGTAAAACGACCAACTTAACAGTTACTACTGGTAAACGAACAGTAAGTGTAAAGGCACTTCCAATCGAGAATAAGCCTGCAAATTTCTCTGGTGCCGTTGGAAATCTTGATTTTAAGGTTACGGCAAGTAAAACAGAACTAAAAGCGAATGAATCTGCTCAAATCAAAGTAGAGGTTAGTGGCAAAGGAAATTTAAAATTAATTGAATTACCCGGTATTGAAACGCCTAGCGGATTGGAAAAATACCAACCAGAACATAAAGAAAATATCAAAACCAATTTGAGTGGCTTAAACGGCCGAGTATATGATCAGTATACAATTGTACCACAGTTTAAAGGGAAGTACAAAATTCCGCCAGTATCCTTTTCTTATTTTAGTTTAAAGGATAAAAAATACAAAACCATCACAACAGATCCTGTCTTTATCAATGCACCGCTAGGAGCTATCCCTTCTGGAGATGAAAACACGGGTGTAGTGAAGAGAGATGTTGTGAGCGCTGGCACTACAATTCGATATATTAGTACGAGTACTAATTTTACATCTGTCGAAGCCCTTAAGGATTTTTTGAATTCTAATTTATTTTATGCTTTGTTAATTTTACCATTATTTTCGATTCCGATAGGGATACTTATTGGGAGACAAAAGCGAGCTAGAGATCGTGATGTTGTTGGAAATAAACGAAGAAAAGCCGATCGTTTAGCACGGAAATATTTATCAGAGGCAAAAAAACAATTGGGTAATAAAGAGCCATTTTATATTGCATTAGAAAAGGCATTACACAATTATTTAAAGGCAAAGCTACAAATAGAAACAACAGATATAAGTAAAGAAAAGATTTCAGAAATACTAAAAGAGAGAAGTGTAGATGAAAGTACGATTGCCACTTTTGTAAAAGTACTCAACGATAGTGATTTTGCGAGATACGCTCCGAGTACGAATCTACTGATGAAACAAGAGTATGAAAATGCAAAACAAGTAATTACAAAAATAGATAAACAATTATAAGAATTATCGTCCTCAGTTGATATGAAGGATCCAAATGAAATATGAAAAAATTAATTGCTATATCACTCATACTATTTACAAGTATACTTTCAGCGCAGTCGGCTGATAGTTTATTTGTAGAAGCAAACAAACTATACCAACAAGAAAAGTATGTTGAGGCATTATTGTTATATGACCAAATAAATGACAATAATCTTGAATCTGACGATTTGTATTATAACATGGCAAATGCCTATTATAAAACAAATCAAGTAGCACCGGCAGTTTACTATTATGAAAAAACATTATTATTAAATCCCGGGCATACTGATGCTAGTTATAATTTGAAGTTTGCGAAACGAATGGGTATTGATAATATTGAACCATTACCCCAGACGATAGGGCAAAAATTCTCACAAGGAATCATTCAAAAATTCTCGTATAATACATGGGCATATATAGCTATAGGATGCTCATTCTTATTTGCTATTTTGTTCTTATTATATCATTTTTCATACAGTTCGGGGAGCAAACGCTTTTATTTTATTTCAAGTATTTCGAGCGCTGTGTTTATTGTCATAACGGTGGTTTTTGCCTATAGTAATTATGAGTATTTTAAGACCTATAAAACGGCGATTGTCTTTGCTCAACAAGCCAATGTAAAAAGTGCCCCTACAGTTTCAAGTGAAATTAGTTTTGAATTACATGAAGGCACAAAAGTACAATTGTTAGAAAGTCTTGATGGCTATAAAAAAATCAAAATAGCTGATGGTAAAATTGGATGGATTTCTGAAGATGATGTTAAAGCCTTGAATTAAGTTGTATTATCGTCATTCGTTACTTAAAACAAACAGGTAAAATTTCATCCTTCATCAATCTAAACGTGTCGATTTCTTGGTTAGAAATTTTTTGTGAATAGTTTACTTCTTCAACTTTGAAGCCTATAGATCGTAATCTGTCAAAATAATCACTGCCATATACACGCACATGATCATATTGTCCGAAATGTTTCGCGCGTTCTTCAGGTGACGTAATGCTAAAATCTTCATAGGTAGTTTCTCTTGAATAATCTTGCGGTATTTGTAGTATTGCCGTTCCTCCTTTTTTAAGTACTCTATACAACTCTTGCATGGCTTTTTTATCGTCTGTGATATGTTCTAAGACATGATTGCAAAAGATCATATCGAAACTATCATCCTCAAAAGGTAAATCGCAAATATCTGCTTTTACATCTACAATGGGTGAGTAAAGATCGGCTGTAATAAGGTCTATATGGCTGAGTTTTTTAAAACGTTTTAAAAAACATTGCTCAGGTGCCATATGCAACACTTTTTTCGATTTTTCTACATCAAAAAAATCCGTTTCTTTTTGAAGATAGAGCCATAACAAGCGATGTCTTTCCAGTGAAAGTGTACTTGGTGATAATACATTAGGGCGCTGCGTGCCATATCCGTAAGGTAAAAATGTACGAAAGCTTTTTCCGTCAATGGGGTCAGTATATCTAGTGCCTTTTAGATAGAACGCAAATAGTGGTCGAACCCAATAACTGGCTTTTATAAGAAAAGGCCTCGGGATGGTATTAAGTATGTATTTGAAAATTTTCAAAGCTATACGGTAAGCTTAGCTTGTCGAAATTCATCTTCCTCATCACTTTCGATGCCTAAGGCATCGTAAATATATTTGAAAGTAGAAAGCAGTTCTGGTTTACCGTTCAAAATAACAACGTCATGCTCAAAGTGCGCCGAAGGTTTACCGTCTGCAGTTAATATTGTCCACCCATCTTTTAAATGCTTGGTTTTATGCGTGCCTAAATTTATCATAGGTTCAATGGCAACTACCATTCCCTCTTTAAATTTTTTGCCTCGTCCGCGCTTGCCATAATTGGGCATTTCTGGGTCTTCGTGCATTTTTCTTCCTAATCCATGCCCTACCAATTCACGAACAACGCCATAACCATGTTGTTCACAATAATGCTGAATGGCAAATCCTACATCACCAACTCGATTACCGGCTTTGAACTCTCGGATACCTTCATACAGACTTTCTTTAGTTATCTGTAAAAGTCTTTTCGTTTCCGTTGTAACTTCTCCTACTTCAAAAGTATATGCATGATCGCCATAAAATCCGTTTTTTAAAGCGCCACAATCAATAGAAATGATATCACCACTTTCAAGAGGTTTTTTACTTGGAATGCCATGTACGACTTGTGCGTTCGGACTCATACATAAGGTATTAGGGAAGTCATATAACCCTAAAAATCCAGGTATAGCTCCATGGTCTCTTATACATGCTTCTGCCAAAGTATCTAAATGTAATGTTGTAACACCCGGTTGTACTTCTTTGGCGAGCATACCTAATGTTTTGGAAACAATTAGGGCACTTTCGCGCATTAATTCTATTTCTTCTCTGGTTTTTATATTAATCATAGTATCAGTTTAAAAGCGCCAAAAGCTTTTTTTCTTTTTAGAAACTGTCGCATTAGGGTTCTGCGTAATTATGCGATAAATTTCACCCCACCCCAGCATACCACCAATATTTCTATCATCAATAAATAGGTCGGCATTTATTTTTCTACTTACTTTCCCCTCAAATGTTTCTTCAGGATAATTCTTATTCACCGCATAAAATTCGATACCATTTTTTTTGCAAAAAGCTACAGCTTCATCTAATTTTCTCCCGTTTCTATAAGTCCAAAGAATCAATCGATGACCATCATTTTGTAATTGTTTTAATGTTTCAAAAGCAAAAAGTTTTGCATTTCCAATGTCTGGATAAGCGTCTTCAACAATTGTTCCGTCAAAATCAACAGCAATGATTAAATGATTTTTTGGTAGCATTTTATTTTTTTAAATTTTTGCAAATTTAGGATATTCTAACTTAGTAACGTAATAAAGATAAAATTAATGGTTAGCATCTTTAAAATAGGCATGCTTGTAATTTTTACCACTCAAAATTTTAAGGATATCTTTTTCCAAGTTTTTTCTAGGATGTTCAACAAAACGACCAATTTCTTTATTATTTTTATAAAATATAAACGTTGGAGTTCTTTGTATATTAAACCCTTCTTGTAGATTTTCAGGTGTTTTTTTTGCTCTATTTAAAGCTACAATTTCCAAGTTATTATCGTCAAAATCGATTGCTTCTAAAATTTTGAATAATCTTGGAATTTCGCGACGGCTATCATGACACCATACAGACATAAACACTTTTATCTGTATTCCGCTATAATTATTTTTAAGCTTTTCTATAGTTTTCGTGTCTAACTGATAGTGGTCATAGCTTTTATAGTACCATACGGCATGCGGTTGTTGCTTGAAAAAAGATTGTGCTTTAATACCTACATAATCTGTCCTATTTTGAGAAATTGTCTGTTTAGACTGAGCCTTAACAGACAGTATAAAAAACACTAATAGTACTATAAAAAGCGTATTTTTCATGCTTCAGCTATTGAATTAAGGAATCTTCGTTCATAATAACTGGTTTTTCTATTCCAATAAGGTTTAGCACTGTAGGCGCAATATTCGCTAGAATTCCATCTTTAATAGTCTTTAATTCTTTATCAACCAATATTACAGGAACTGGATTTGTAGTGTGTGCTGTGTTTGGTGAGCCGTCCTTATTAATCATGGTTTCGCTATTTCCATGGTCGGCAATAATAATACTTGTATAATTATTTTCTAAAGCTGCAGTTACGATTTCTTGGGTGCATTGATCAACTTTTTCGGCAGCCTTTATGGCTGCTTCAAAAACACCTGTATGTCCAACCATATCTGTATTGGCAAAGTTTAAACAGATAAAGTCGGCCTCTTGTTTACTAATTTCTGGTAAAATGGCGTTTGTGATATCTTGAGCACTCATTTCGGGTTGTAAGTCATAAGTAGCTACTTTAGGTGAAGGACACATCAAACGCTTTTCTCCTTCAAATTCAGCTTCTCTACCCCCGGAAAAGAAAAACGTAACGTGTGGATATTTTTCCGTTTCTGCAATTCTAATTTGTTTTTTACCGTGCTTTTCTAATATTTCACCTAAAGTTTGAGTTAAATCTTCTTTCGGATAAATTACATGTACATTTTTATAGGTATCATCATATTTGGTCATGGTAACATAGTACAAATTTAGTTTATGCATATTGAATTCATGAAAGTCAGCTTGTGATAGTACCTGGGTTAACTGGCGTCCTCTATCGGTTCTGAAATTGAAAAAGATCACAACATCATCTTCTTTGATAGTGGCTACGGGTAGTTCATTTTCATCAACCATAACTATGGGTTTGATAAATTCATCGGTAATGTCTAAATCATAGCTGTCTTGTATCGCTCTTTTAGCCGTTGTTGCTTTTTCCCCTATACCATTTACCATTAAGTCATATGCTAACTTTACGCGCTCCCATCGCTTATCTCTATCCATAGCGTAATAACGCCCGATAATGGAAGCTAGTTTGCTATTATGTTGAGGTAAAAACGTTTCTAAATCGGTCATAAAATCGATGCCCGATTGTGGGTCTACATCTCTGCCGTCAGTAAACGCATGAACATAAGATGCTACACCACTGGCATCAGCGGCTTTAATCAAACCTTCGAGATGATTTGTATGTGAGTGTACACCACCATCAGAAACTAAGCCTAAAAAATGTACTTTTTTATGGTTTTCTTTTGCATATGTAAAAGCATCTTTTAGTACTTTTTCATTGGCTAATTCATCATTTTCAACTGCTAAATTTATTTTAACAAGATCTTGATATACAATTCTACCCGCACCAAGATTCATATGACCGACTTCACTATTACCCATTTGACCTTCTGGTAAGCCAACATGTAAGCCGTCCGTTCGTAACGTTGCATGTGGGTATTTTGTATATAATGAATCTACAAAAGGCGTATGTGCCTTTGCAATCGCCGAAACTTCAGGATTTTCTGAAATCCCCCATCCATCAAGAATGATTAAAATTACTTTTTTGTTCATGTTGTTATAAATTCACATTTGATACATACAAAAGTACTAATTAATGTATCAATTTTTGAGTTTATTAAGGGTTTAATGTTACTGTCATTTTAGAAAATTAACATAATTTAAGAACCTTTTAACTTTATTAATATTTTGGTTAAACTTGCGTTAATCAGTGTTAAACAAGCATGATTGAACTTCAAAATTACCGTCCTTTAATGTATAATCTATAAAACCCACATTATGAAAAATTTAATCTTATCAATGACCTTAGTTTCTGGTTTTGTTTTAAACGCAACTTCAGTAACTACAAACAGTTTTATAAAGACTGTAGAATCAGCAAGTAGCTCAATATTTGAAACTGAAGTAAATACTTTTTGTAAGTTAATAGCAAAAGGAGATATTGAAGCTGTAAAAAGTATGATAGATGCTGGTACCAACATTAATGAAAAATCAGTTGGGATGACACCTTTGATGTATGCAGCAAGGCATAATAAAGTTGAAATAGTCAACTTATTAATTGCTCAAGGTGCAAATTTAAAAGTGAAATCAAATAAGGGCTACACTGCACTAAAATATGCTGAAATGTCTAAAGCTGTTGATGCATATGAGTCTATTTCAGCGCATCTTAATGCGAAGAAGGTAAAAAGAAAAAATAGTATTTAAATAAGATAAAAACGAGGAGCGCCGCTCCTCGTTTTTATTTTTGAAATTTCGTTTTATAATCGATGATACTTTGATTAACAATTTCTAAAGCGATCTCTTTATTTTGAAAATCTTCAACGACAACAGTCTTGTTCTCTAACTTTTTATAATCCTCAAAGAAATTTTTCAATTCTCTAAAAAAATGACGTGGTAGTTCTTCAATTGAATTAATATGGTTTACACTCATATCATTTTGTGCAACGGCAATAATTTTATCATCCATTTCACCACCATCTAACATACGCATCACACCAATAACTTTTGCGTTCACCAAACACATGGGTTGTATATCGATTTGCGATAAAACCACAATATCTAATGGGTCATCGTCGTCGCAATATGTTTGTGGAATAAAGCCATAATTGGCAGGATAATACATAGCAGAGTATAAAACCCTGTCTAATTTTAACATCCCACTCTCTTTATCTAACTCGTATTTTGCTCGGGTGTTTTTTGGTATTTCAATGATGCCAGTTACAATTTCAGGAACATCAACTCCTACACTTACATCATGCCAGGGATTCATCATATTTTTTCACTATTTAAAACTTTACAAAGTTAAAGAGAATATATCGAACGATAATTATTGAACCGATAGAAATAATAGTTGTTTTGAAGATTGAATAGACAATGGCGAAAATGGCGCACTTTATTTTTGAGAAGTAATGAAATAAAGAATATTCCAATTTTATAGCGGCTTATTGCTTATTTCGATTCTTTTTTATAGCTTCTCTAATCATTTCAATTCTGTTTTCAGGATCGGGGTGCGTACTTTGAAATTCTGGTGCTCGATTCGGGCCAGCTGCCGCTTTTAAAATTTCCATAACGCCGATCATCTCTTCGGGTTGATAGTCTGCTTTCATCATAAAGCGAACGCCTAATTCGTCACTTTCTAATTCATCACCTCGACCATATTTCATATTAACTACGTTTCCAATCATAGCTGCCATTTGACCAGTGCCTTCTCCGCCACCGACCATAACGCCAGAAATAATACCTTGCGTTAACCCTTGTTTTGCCATACGCTCAGCTGAATGCCGACCTAGTACATGACCAATCTCATGACCCAACACACCTGCAAGCTGATCTTCATTTTCTAATTTTGAAAACAAAGCGTAGGTAATAAATATTTGTCCACCGGGTAAGGCAAACGCATTAATTGTTTGTGGATCTTTTAATAAATGAAATTCATATTTATAAGGTGATTGCCGAGCGATACTGTTATCTACCAATTTCGCACCAACATTATCTACTAATTGTTGTGCTTTTTGATCAGGGTGTAAACCACCATGCTGTGCAGCCATTGCTGGTGCACTTTGTAATCCTAACTGAATTTCTTGGTCTACAGTTAAATCAACACTTTGCGATTTACCAGTATATGCATTGGTTTCTCTTTTAGCATAATATGTAAACAGCGTAAATAGAATAATTCCAGCACCAATTAGCAATCGAATTTTTAAGCCGCCTCTTCTTCGCATATTTTTAATTAAGTACCTGCTAAAGATACAATAATTTTGAGTTGAACTTTTAAACTACAATCGTATGTTACGGTATGTTTTTATAGATTTCCCCATTTTTCATGACGAAATTTACGGTACGCAACTTTGAGATATCTTTAACGGGATTTCCTTCTACGGCAATAATATCGGCGAGAAATCCTTTTTTTATCTGGCCTAAAGTAGGTAGATGAAAAACAGCTGCATTTACCGCAGTTGCAGCCTGTAAAACAGCCAAAGGTTTCATACCGTATGCTACCATTAATTCTAGTTCTTTATAATTGTCTCCATGGGTAAAAACACCGACATCACCACCATAAGCAATCGTTACACCAGATTGTAATGCTAATTTAAAAGAGTTCTTTTTTTGAATGATGCGTTCTGGTTCTGGATCTGAACCTTTTTTCCATCCGCGGTATTGTGAAACAGCATCTCCAGCAGCTAGTGTAGGGCATAATGCTACATTTTTATCTTTCATTAACTTAAAAATTTCTAAAGTACCACCATCACCATGCTCTATGGTTTCAACACCCGATAACGTTGCTCTTCGCATGCCTTCAGGGGTGCTCGCATGTGCAACTACATAGCGCCCTGCGCTTTCAGCTGCTTCTACCATCGCTATGATTTCTTTTTGGGAAAATGTAGGCTGAGAAGCCTCGCCATTTCTCCAGCGATAATCGGCATATATTTTAATAAAATCGGCACCTTTGCCTAGTTGCCGTCTAACTGCTTTCACAGCTTCTTCTCCACTAGCTTCTTCGGCGCCAAGTGGAACAGTGACGCCATCATGAAAACCTTTTGGTCCATATGCTCCAGTAGCTACAATGGCCGGGCCTGCAACAAGTAACCTTGGTCCGGGAATAATGCCTTTTTCAATGGTCTCTTTTAGATATACATCACTATAACCAGCCCCTTCAGAACCCAAATCACGCATGGTAGTAATACCAGCCATAAGCGATTTCTTTGCATGTACAGCACCCCGAATTGAGCGTTCTACAGGAGATTCTTTAAGTACTTGGTCATTCCAAGAAGTCTCATTGTAAGGGTGTAGTAGTAGATGTGAATGCCCCTCTATAATCCCAGGGAGTAGCGTCATTCCTTTTAGTACGATTTCTTTAGCCCCTTTAGGAATTTTAATAGACGATTGTAAACCAACTTGTGTAATTATGTTTCCTTCTACCAAAACAACCCAGTCATTGTGCAATTCATTTCCGTCAAAAACATGAGCGGGTTTTAATAGTATTTGTGAACTAATTGTATTTACAATAAGGCAGAATACAAAAACACTAGCGATAATTTTCTTCATTGTTTTTAAGTATTAATTTTTTTTTATTGTAAAATACATTTCATAAAACTAATGTCTTTTAATATTCCAAGAATACAACGAAACTCTTTTACACTCTAATAGTTTAATAGCACTTCAATCTTTGCTTTTACTTTTTCAGTTGATGGAATCATTGTTTCTTCTAAGATAGAGTTTAATGGTATTGCGGGCATGTTCTCACTCCCAATAGTCAATACGGGCGCATCTAAATAGTTGAAGCACTCTTCTTGAATTTTCCCCGCTAAAGCTCTAGCAAAACTATTATTTGATGGTTCTTCGGTGACCACCAAGCATTTCCCTGTTTTCTTAACCGATTTTATAATTGTTTCTTCGTCTAACGGGAATAGGGTTCGTAAATCGATTACTTCAATTTGATCCTGCATTCCTAGTAATTCCGATGCATTCAAAGCCCAATGTACTCCCATGCCATAGGTTATAATTGTTATAGTTTCAACATTTTCTTGTTGCCATATTTCTTGTAGTACCCAAGCTTTTCCAAAAGGTAATATATAATCTTCACTTGGTTCTATAGAAGTGGCACCTTGCGTTCCTTTAACCTTACTCCAATACAATCCTTTATGTTCTAAAATAACTACTGGATTAGGGTCGTAATAAGCGGCTTTCATCAACCCTTTTAAATCGGCTCCATTACTTGGGTACGCTATTTTTATGCCGCGGATATTAGTTATCACACTTTCTACAGAAGATGAATGATAAGGCCCTCCACTTCCATAGGCGCCAATTGGAACACGAAGAATCATACTTACTGGCCATTTTCCATTTGACAAATAACAACTTCGACTTACTTCTGTGAACAACTGATTCAATCCGGGCCATATATAATCGGCAAACTGAACCTCCACAATTGGTTTTAAGCCGACAGCACTCATACCTACAGTTGAACCTACGATAAACGCTTCCTGAATTGGTGTATTGAAAACTCTATCATCACCAAATTTATGCGCTAAAGTGGCAGCTTCTCTAAATACACCGCCTAGTCTTCCACCTACATCTTGCCCATACAATAAGCACTCTTTATGTTTTTTCATTAATTCTTCAACCGCAAATAATGCACAATCTACCATCACTACTTTTTCTGCTCCTTCAGGTGAACGAACACCTTTTTCTTCTATAATTGGTGTGGGCACAAAATCATGAGTGAATAAATCTTCGGGTGTAGGGTCGTCGGCTTTTAGTGCTTTTTCAAAGTCGGCTGCTACTGTGGCTTTCGCGGAAGCTTCTAAAGATTCAATTTCTTTCAAAGAAAAACCATTAGCTAACAATTGTTGCTTTAAAACAGGATATGGGTCTCGCGATTTTGCTTCTTCAAGATCATCTCGATACCATTCCATTCTAACTCCCGAAGTATGATGATTTAACAAAGGGACTTTAGCATGTACCAAAAACGGTCTTCGTTCTTCACGAATGGTTTTGATTACTTTTTCTATTGCTTCGTAACTTTCAGTAAAGTTCGCGCCATCAATAGAAATAGCTTCTAATCCATGAAATCCTTGTGCATATTCAAAGGCGTTTTGTGCCCTTGTTTCTTCGGCATTTGCTGAAATATCCCAACCATTATCCTGAACTAGATATAAGATTGGCATTTGTTTTAAAGCAGCCATCTGAAAGGCCTCTGCGATTTCGCCCTCAGTAACCGAAGCATCACCAAGTGAACACACCACCAGAGGAGGTGTTATTTTCTCACTCTTGTGGGAATCGGTATGTGGAATTCCCTGTAATTCTTTATACTGTATGCCCATGGCAACACCGGTTGCAGGAATTGCCTGCATGCCTGTGGCCGATGACTGATGTGGAATTTTTGGCTTATCCTCGTCCTTTAGACTTGGATGCGAGTAATAGGTTCTTCCTCCAGAAAAAGGATCTTCTTTTTTTGCTAATAATTGCAGCATTAAATCGTAAGGTTCTAAACCAAATGATAATAACATAGCATCGTCTCTGTAATAAGGAAATGCATAATCTAGAGGCAGTAATTGCATCCCTAAAGCAATTTGAATTGCTTCATGGCCTCTTGATGTAGCATGAACATATTTAGAAACTTGCTTGAAGTTTTCTTCATAAAGTTCAGTCATAGATTTGGCGGTGCAAAGTTTAGAGAATGCTTTTTTTAGGACATCTTTCGTCATTAATTTAATTCATTTTTAATTGTAACCATCCAGCCAAACTCATCCTCTAGTATTCCTGAACGGATACCTTTAACCGTATCAAAAACCATTTGCCCAGAAGGATTGTCATCTGAAATATGAATCATTTTATCCTTATACCCTATTTCTTGAATCATTGCTACGCCAACGGCAGTTCCAGTCCCAAAAGCTTCCTCTAACGAACCATTTTCTGAAGTTTCAATAATTTCATCAATAGAAATTAAGCGTTCGGTCACCTTGTATCCGCGTTTTCGTAACAATTCAATTGTACTTATTCTACTTATTCCGTTAAGGATAGAACCATCTAATTTGGGCGTGACGAATTCTCCGTTTATTTTAAAGAAAATATTCATGGTACCTACTTCCTGAATATATTTAAAATCACGAGCATCTAGCCAAAGTATTTGGTCATAACCTTTAGATTTTGCTATTTCGGTAGGTTTAATTGCAGCAGCATAGTTGCCTGCAACTTTTGCTTCACCAGTACCGCCTGTTGCTGCGCGTATAAATTTGGTTTCGGCATAAAGTTTTATTCTTTTATTAAAGAAAGGTCCAGAAGGTGAAGCTATTATTATAAACTTATAATGTGAAGCGGCACGCATACCTATAAAGGGTTCGTCGGCATACATAAAAGGCCTTAAATACAAGGCATTTCCTGATCCACTTGGTATCCATTCTTTTTCTAGATTAACCAGTTGTTTTAAACTTTCAACAAATAAATCAACAGGGAAATTGGGCATACCTATTCTTTGGGCACTAAAGTTTAATCGCTCAGCGTTTTTTTCGGGACGAAATAGTGCGGGGTTCCCATGTATATCTAATGTTGCTTTCATTCCTTCAAAAATGGCTTGACCATAATGGAATACCATTGCTGCCGGATGTGTTGAAATCATTTCTAAAGGCTGAATTCTTGGGTTCACCCACTTACCATTTTCATAATCACAGATAAACATATGATCGGTAAATGTTTTACCTAACGGAATATTCTTGAAATCTAACTCATCAACTTTAGATTGCAGTACTTTAGTAATACTTATTTTATTCACTTTCATATTTTTCTATTAGTATCGAATTGTTCTAAATAATCTGCTACACGACGTACAAATGAACCTCCTAAAAAACCATCGACCACTCTATGATCGAATGATAGTGATAGATACATCATACTACATATTGCTATTTCATCTCCATTGTCAGTTTCAATAACTTCAGGCCTTTTCTTTATAATTCCCATTGCTAAAATGGCTACTTCAGGTTGATTAATAATGGGTGTTCCCATCACACTGCCAAATGTGCCAACGTTAGAAATTGTAAAGGTGCTCCCTTGAATATCATCACCTGCTAATTTATTTTCTTTTGCTTTTTTAGCGAGCTCATTAACAGTAGCAGTAAGCTCTTTCAGATTTTTATTATTGGCATTTTTTACAACGGGAACAATTAAATTTCCACTGGGTAATGCTGTCGCCATGCCAATGTTAATTGCTTCTTTTACAATGATATTATTTCCATCGACTGATGCGTTAATGTTCGGGAAATCTTGAACAGCTTTTGCAACAGCCTCAATAAATAATGGCGTAAATGTTAGTCGTTCTCCATGTAGTTCTTGAAAGGCTAATTTATTTGCATTTCGCCAGTTTACCATATTTGTTAGGTCAGCTTCTACGTAGGCAGTTACATGTGGAGAGGTATGTTTTGAATATACCATATGATCCGCTATCATTTTACGCATTCGATCCATTTTGATGACCTTTCCTTTACCTTTGTCAAAGTTCAATTGAGGGATCCTATAGGCTGTTGGATCTTGCTGTACTGTTGGTTGAGTAAACTTAAAAGGGCGTCCGTCTTCTATATATTGAAAAACATCACTTTTACGCAATCTATCTTCATTTCCAGTCGCTGGAATGCGAGCTAGCTCCTCAAAACTAATATGGTGTTCTTTTGCTATCTTTATAATTAGAGGCGAAAAAAAGGTGTTCGAATTTGACACACTAAATTGGTCAGAAGAAACAATTCGACTAGGCTTTGATCTTTTTGACTCTTTCGGTTTTTTTGTCTGAGCTTGCTCTTGAGTATTATCTGCTTTTTTCGTCTTCTTTTTTGATGCTGAAATTTCACCATCTGTTTTAATTATAGCAATTGTTTCTCCTATTTTGATAACGTCATTAGCGTCATATAAAATTTCTTCTATAACCCCTGAAACATTTGAAGGTACTTCAGAATCTACTTTATCTGTAGCAACTTCTAGGAGCATTTCATCTTCTTCTATGGTTTCACCAACATTTTTGAACCAGGTAATTATGGCTGCTTCCGTAATGCTTTCTCCTAATTTAGGCATTTTAAATTCTACTTTAGACATAGCTATTTTTTTATAAAATCTTGAAGTGTTTTATAAATATCTTCTTGTATTTTCATCGTTGTTGGCACTTCACGTAACGGCTCCACCGCTCTTAAATTTTCGTGACAGTCGGCTGGTAATTTCTGATATAATTGTGTTCCTTTTGTTTTCCAAGCTATCATTTCGTCACTGACTTGTTTGACGATTTTGGCCGGATTACCAACGACTAAACTTCGCTTAGGAATTTTAGTTTCGGCTTTTATAAATGACATAGCTCCAATAATACATTCATCACCAATTTCTGCATCATCCATAATTACAGTATTCATTCCAATAAGACAATTCCTTCCTAAATTGGCTCCATGAATAATGGCACCATGACCAATATGAGCACTTTCTTTAAGGATTATCGATTTGCCGGGAAACATATGCACTGTACAGTTCTCTTGCACATTTACTCCATCTTCCAAAATAATTTGCCCCCAGTCACCGCGAATGGCGGCACCAGGTCCGATATAACAGTTTCTTCCAATAATGACGTTGCCAGTAACAGCCGCTAAAGGATGCACGAAACTAGTCTCGTGAACAACAGGTATATATCCTTTAAATGCGTAAATCATCTTATTTAAATCCTTTTAATTTTTCTTTAGTAAACTCACTGAGCACTAATCTTCCACTAATTTGTGCGCGTTCTGCCAATAACGTATCCCAGTTGTCAGTACCTTGCCAAAACACTTTTTTCATTGCTGTCATTGCTTCCACGTTGTAAGTGCATAAGTGTTCCGCTGTATGTTTCACAGCTTCATCTAGTGCTTCATTACTTTCATAAACATGCGTAAATAATCCTTTTTGCTTTGCCCACTCGGCAGGATAGAATGAATTTGCATCAATAGCAATTTGAGACATTCCGCTTAATCCTATTTTACGCTCAATTGCTGGTCCGACAACAAATGGTCCAATACCAATATTTAATTCGCTTAACTTAATCGCTGCGAATTTAGAAGCCATACAATAATCGGTTGATGCGGCTAAACCAACACCGCCACCAACGGTTTTTCCTTGGATGCGTCCAATAATAAATTTTGGACATTTACGCATAGCGTTTATTACATTTGCAAACCCTGAAAAGAAGATTTTCCCAGTGGCTTCGTCATTGATATTTATTAATTCTTTAAAACTTGCGCCAGCGCAAAAAGTTCTGTCTTTACCACTTTTCAGTACGATTACTTTGATGGCAGCATTAGTTCCTGCATTAGTTATCGTCTGTGCAAGTTCTGCTAATATATCACCTGGTAAAGAATTGTGAGCTGGATGAAAAAACTCAATGGTTCCTACTTCGTTTAGTATATCTATTTTAACATAAGCTTCGCTCATATTTTTTTATTTTTTATTAATTATAAAACCTCTCGACTGCGCTAGAGGTGACATTAATTTCGATTTATATTAATCCAAATTGTTTAAAATGGTGGTTAAGATGCTTCCGCTCTAATAAATACCACTCATATTTATTCAACTCACCGAAAACTATATTGCTTAATTTAACTTCTGGGTTTTCTTTAAAATAATTTAAGTAATCTCCTCTAGCTTCGTTGAACTTAACAATAGCTGCGGCCAAATTTGAATGTTCTAATGGTGCCAATTCGTCTTTTTTAAGCAATGGAAAATCTGATCCTTTAGGAAACGGATTATAGTTATAAAGGCTATGATGTACTTTTTCTAGTATTTTTTCGGGAGTAGCAATTTCAAAATCTTGAATTTCCCCCGAAGCTATTCTATAGGTATATTCTAAATGCTCAAGCATATGTTGAGGTGTCATGATTCCCCAATTAGGTTTCATGTCAACTGTTAATTGCTGTAAACATTCTTGGACCTTATCTTCTGTCATTTCTACCAAGGTTTCTTGTTTCTTTTGTACCATGGTTAAAATAGTGGCAACCGCTACTAATTCATCTTCGGCATCAAAAACTTCCACGAACCATTTTACAATTCCACTCGGATGCTCGGCAGAAGCAACATCTCTGTCTATTTTTTGCTTACATGTTAAGCGCACATAAACCGTGTCATTGTGATATAATGGGCGTAAAAATCTACATTCCTCTAGTCCGTAGTTCGCAGATACAGGCCCTTTATTCGGATATACGAATAGTCCTGCTGCTGCTGAAATTATAAAATATCCATGTGCCGTTCTTTTTTCGAAGATGCTTCCATCTAGAGAAGTGATGTCCGTATGTGCATAAAAATGATCCCAAGTAACATTCGCAAAATTGATAATATCTGTATCCGTGAAGGTACGTTTATGTGTTTTCAAAGACATTCCAGGTTGAATGTCTTCCCAATGATATTTAAATGGATGTTGTTCAGCTTCTATGTATTTAGCATTGGGCTGATATATCCCTGTAATTTCAGTTAAGGTTGTTGGTGAACCTTGAATAGCGGTACGTTGTAAATAGTGTTTGATGCCGCGCATTCCTCCCATTTCTTCACCACCACCTGCTCGTCCTGGACCACCGTGCACTAAACTAGGTAGGGGAGAGCCATGACCTGTACTTTCTTTGGCACTTTCTCTATTCAATACTAATATTCTTCCATGATGGCTTGCAGCATTGATGACATATTCTTTGGCAATCTTGTCATCATTTGTAGCTATCGAAGAGACTAATGAACCTTTACCTAATTGAGCTAAAGCAATTGCTTCCTCCAGGTTTTTATAGGGCATAATGGTACTCACTGGTCCGAATGCCTCACGTTCATGTATCATTGTATTTTGAAATGGATGATCTGCTCTTAATAAAATAGGGCTTATAAAAGCGCCTTTTTTAGCATCCGCTCCAATGGTTTCAATTTTATCTAGGTTGCCATATACTATAGTCGCCTCTTTGGCTAAATCTTTTACCGAATCTTTGACGGCCTCGACTTGTTGTTTACTCACTAAAGAACCCATGCGCACTTCTTTCAGTCGAGGATCACCAATAGTCACTTTATCTAAGGCCTTTCCTAATGAAATTTGAACGTCTTCAATTAATTTTTCCGGAACAATAATTCTTCTAATTGCGGTACATTTTTGACCCGCTTTAACTGTCATTTCTTTTCTAACTTCTTTAATAAATAGGTCAAATTCTGGTGTTCCGGGCACAGCATCTTCTCCTAAAATAGATGCGTTTAATGAATCGGCCTCCATAGTAAATGGAACCGACTCTTGAATGATTCTTGGATGTGCTTTCAATAGCCTTCCTGTTGATGCTGAGCCGGTAAAGGTTACCACATCTTGAGATTCGACCGTATCTAAAATAGTACGAACAGTTCCATTTATAATTTGCAAGGCTCCCTCTGGTAAAATACCTGATGCAATAATTTCTTTCGCTACAGCTTCTGCTAAATACGATGATGAAGGCGCTGGTAAGACTACCGCAGGCACTCCAGCCATCCAATTGACCGCACATTTTTCTAACATTCCCCATACAGGAAAATTGAAAGCGTTTATATGCACGGCGACACCTTTTTTAGGTACCATAATATGATGGGCCATAAAACGTCCTCCACGAGATAAATCGATAGCATCACCTTCTACATGATAAGCTTGATTTGGAAATAATTTTCGTAAAGATGCATTGGCAAATAAGTTTCCAAAACCACCTTCAATATCTATCCAACTATCGACTTTAGTCGCTCCTGTTCGATAGCTCAATTCATAAAAATCATTTTTGTGCTTACTAAGATATAATGCCAAACTCTTCAACATGTTGCCACGTTCTTGGAAAGTCATTTTTCTAAGAATTTCGCCTCCTTTTGTTCTTCCGTAATTAAGAATTTCTGGAATATCTAGTCCTTCGACTGCTACACTCGTAAAAATTTCACCTGTAATGGCATCATGGATGGGTATCCCTTCTTCTTTTCCGGTAGTCCAGTTTCCTTGAACATAATGTTGAATCTTATTCATATTGTATCACTTTATAGTGGATTCCGCATCAATCTCGGAATGACAAATCGTTATAAATTTACATTTTCAATAATGGCGGCGTAACCTTGGCCCACTCCAATACACATGGTAACTAGTGCATATCTCTTCTTTTGTTCTTGCAACTCTAATGCCGCTGAATAGGCAATTCTCGCTCCGGTCACTCCTAACGGATGCCCTATGGCAATTGATCCTCCATTCGGATTGAGTCTTGCGTCGTCATCTGCTAATCCCCAAGCTCTTGTGCACGCCAAAGCTTGTGCCGCAAAGGCTTCGTTTAGTTCAATGATATCTATGTCCTCCATTGTTAGTCCTGCTTTATCCAAGGCCTTATTTGAGGCTTGTACAGGGCCAATACCCATAATCCTAGGTTCTACACCAACAACGGCCGAACTTACAATTCTTGCTAAAGGTTTTAGATTGTATTTTTTTATAGCTTCTTCAGAAGCGATTATTGTTGCTGCTGCTCCGTCATTTAGGCCTGAAGAATTTCCTGCGGTTACGCTACCGCCTTCTTTCTTAAAGGCTGCTCTTAATTTTCCTAAAATGGCTAAAGATGTTGATGGTTTTACAAATTCGTCTTTTGAAAATTGAATGGGATCTTTTTTACGCTGTGGAATTTCAACCGTTACTATTTCTTTAGCTAAACGTCCATTTTGTTGTGCTTTTGTCGCTTTCATTTGACTCCAATAAGCGAACTTGTCTTGATCCTCACGAGAAATATTATATTTTTCGACTAGATTCTCAGCCGTGTTTCCCATACCATCAGTTCCATATAATTGTTGCATTTTCGGATTGATAAAACGCCATCCAAAAGTAGAATCATACATTTTTGAATCCCCTCCATAGGCTGAAGATGGTTTTGCCATAACATAAGGCCCACGTGTCATATTTTCAACGCCACCTGAAATAAAAACATCTCCATCTCCGGCTTTAATAGCTCGATTGGCATGAATAATTGCAGAGAGTCCAGAACTACATAAACGGTTTACAGTTTCACCTGGCACCGTAAATGGCAATCCTGCCAATAATAATGACATTCTAGAAACATTCCGATTATCTTCACCAGCCTGATTCGCACAACCCATGATCACATCATCATAAGCCTCTTTTGGAATAGACGGATTACGTGCTACGATTTCTTTAATAACCAATGCTCCTAAATCGTCTGTTCGTACAGCCGATAATGTACCTTTATAACTTCCTATTGGTGTTCTTACACCATCTATAATATATGCTTCTTTCATAATTGATTATATATATTTCGCGTCAAGCGCGGAATGACATATGATTCTATTTTATGCTTCCCATTCTTTTTGTGTTCGATAAACTACACCTTTAAACAAGGCTACTAATTCATCGCCACGTTTTACTTCTACAATATTAAAACCTAGTTTATTATTTACTTTTTCTATAACACATTCGGCGACTAAATAGTCTCCTTCATTTATAGCTTCTATATGATTAATACTTGTTTCAATAGAAACTGCATATTTACCATGTGTATTTGAGGTAAACCCGAAAGCGGTATCCGCCAATGAATAACTAATACCTCCATGAGCATAGTCCATACTATTCAACATTTCTTTACGAACAGTCATAGCGATCTTTACACGGCCAATTTCACTTTTTAAAATCTCGATACCCAACCAGCTGCTATAGGCATCTTGACTTAACATTTTATACGGAATTGTTTCGCCTTTCATTTAAAAAAATGTTTTGTTTTCTCTATTCATTTTGCGTAATAATGGGCTACATCTGTATCTGTCTTCATGATATTCGTTGTATAAATCATCCATTTTAGATACACACCAATCAACACCTTTATCATCGGCCCATGCCAATAGTCCTTTAGGGTAATTAACACCTTTGGTCATGGCAATATCAATATCTTGGGCTGATGCAATATTTAAAAACAAGGCATCTGCTGCTTCGTTGATGAGCATTACTAGTACACGATTGAAAATCTGCTCTGCCATTTCTTTATCTTCTTTCGGATGCGGTTTTACGGCTCCTTCAGAATAATCATAATATCCTTTTCCGGATTTTCTGCCTAGATAACCTGCTTCAGAAAAACGTTTTTGTGTAAATGAAGGCTTATATCTAGCATCAAAATAGAAGGCTGTAAAAACGGTTTCTGTAACTGTATAGTTTACATCGTTTCCAATAAAATCCATTAACTCAAAAGGACCCATTCTAAAACCACCCAATGTTTTTAAACTCCAATCTATGGTGGTAAAATCAGCAATACCCTCTTCATATATTCTTAACGATTCTCCATAGAATGGTCTTGCTACACGATTCACGATAAATCCAGGGGTGTCTTTTGCTACAGCAACCACTTTTTTCCAATCAGAAATAATTTGAATAGATTTCTTCAGTACTTTTTCTGAAGTTTGAATCGCGGGAATTACTTCGACCAGTTTCATTAAAGGTGCAGGATTGAAAAAATGAATTCCTATACAGCGATCAGGATGTTGAAGCGAAGCAGCGATGGATGCTATCGATAAACTTGACGTATTCGAAGCAATAATACAGTCATGGGAAACATAACTTTCTAATTCTGAAAACACACTTTTTTTAATCTCAAGGTTTTCAATAATAGCTTCGATTGTTACATCGGAATTCGATAAATCTTTTAAACTATTGGTGTATGAAATATTATGTTGGATTCTAGATTTTTCATTCGCATCAATGCGTTCTTTTTCAATAAGACGTGATAAGATTTTTTCTAAAGCAATTTTGGCTTTGTCCAACGCCTTTGTATTCGTGTCATATAGCTTTACTTTACAACCAGCCGTAGCCGCTACTTGTGCAATACCACTTCCCATTGTTCCTGAACCGATGATTCCTACGTTCATATATTTTTAAATTCTAATTATGAGATCCTGAAACGAGTTCAGGACAAAGTCAATTTTAATTGCCTTTGAATTCTGGTTTCCTTTTTTCTATAAAAGCGGCAACACCTTCTGCATAGTCATTACTTTGGGCTGCTTCAATTTGCAATTTCGATTCTAAAGCTAATTGCTCTTCCAAATTGTTTGTCATAGACTTATTAAACAATTCCTTAATCATTCCTAAAGCTTTGGTAGGCATACTTGATAATTTCAAAGACAGTTTATGTATTGTTGCTTCAAATTCTTCGGAAGGCACATATTTATAAATCATACCTAATCGTTCGGCTTCTTTAGCTGGTATTTTATCTCCTAACATTGCTAAAGCGATGGCCTTTTGAAAACCAATCAATCTGGGTAGAAAGAAAGTCCCTCCACTATCTGGAATTAAACCAATCAAACTAAATGCTTGAATAAAGCTTGCTTTTTCATCGGCAATGACAATATCACAGGCTAATGCAATATTCGCACCGGCACCGGCGGCAACACCATTTATGGCTCCGATGATTGGTTTTTTAATTGAACGAATTTTTACTATGATAGGGTTATAATGTTCTTCTAATATTTTTTTAAAACCAGGATTTATGTCGGGATCTGTCACTTCCTTCAAATCTTGACCCGCACAAAAAGCTTTTCCATTTCCTGTTAAGACGATGGCTCTAACAGAAGAATTACTTTCACAATCATCTAAAACATTCTGTAATCTTAATGCCATTTCTCTGTTGAAACTGTTAAAGACTTCAGGCCTGTTAAGCGTAATATACGCCACGTTGTTTTCAATTTTTATAAGAATCGAATTAGTACTCATACTTTTGTTCCTGCGAAGGCAGGAATCTTATTAATTAAACAAATATTTTTTCTTGATGAGATCCTGAATCTCCCGAAGCTTCGAGACAAGATGACAACAAGTTGCCTATTTAAGGCATTTAAAATAATCAAAAGGCTCTTGGCAGTCATCACATTGAAATTGTGCTTTACATGCGGTTGAACCAAATTGACTTACCAATCGCGTATTTTGCGAACTACAATTCGTGCATTTTACAATGCGTTTTCCATTTAACAAAACATCTTTGTCGGCTTCAGCATCTAAAGGTGCTGCAATTCCATAATTTTCTAGTGCTTTTCTTCCCTTGGGCGTAATCCAATCGGTTGTCCAAGCTGGGGCTAAGATTAACTCTATTTCCGAATCATACCCTGCTTCACTAAGTGCTTTTTTAATATCATCCCCAATGACGTCCATTGCTGGGCAACCGCTATAGGTGGGTGTTATTTGCACTTTCACAACATTATTTTCTATAATAGCAGTGCGCACAACGCCCATGTCCATAATAGATAATACCGGAATCTCAGGATCTGAAACTTTTTCCAGAATTGAAAAAAGTAGTTTGTCTATATGTTGCTCGGTCGTTGTCATATTTACTTCCCATGAAAACGGGAATCTAACCTAATTAAAATTTAGCTTCGATTATGAGATTCCTGCCTTCGCGGGAATTACAAATCAAAGATTTATTACCATTCCATATTTGGATATGTGCGTTGCATATATTGTAAATCACTTAATAAATAACCTAGATGCTCAGTATGAATTCCTTCTTTGCCTCCTTTTTGAAACCATTTTGATTCTGGAGTTTCTAAGGTTGCGTCGGTTAGAATTGTTTTTACTGTTGCGTAGTATGTTTCTTTTAATGCTATAACGTCTACACCAATATTTTCTAATACCATTACTTTGTCAGCATCGGTTTGATGAAATAATTCATCCGTATACGTCCATAGAGTATCTATGGCTTCTTGTATTTTCCCCTTACTCTCTTCTGTACCATCTCCTAAACGTTTGACCCAGTCTGATGAAAAACGTTGGTGATAACTGACTTCCTTTATCGATTTTTTTGCAATCGCGGATAATATCACATCATGACTTTTTTGTAATTCATTTAAAAAAAGGTAATGGTATATGTCGAATAAAAATTGTCGTGCTATCGTGTAAGCAAAATCAGTATTTGGTTGTTCTACCAAGAGCACATTAAGGTATTCCCGTTCTTTTCTTAAGAAAGCTATGTCATCTTCGCTAGTATTCTCACCTTTTATTTTGGCAGCATATTGGTAGTAACTTCTAACTTGCCCAAATAGATCTAATGAAATATTGGTACATGCAATGTCAGTTTCAAGGTTAGGACCGTGACCGCATAATTCTCCTAGTCTTTGACCAAGAATTAAGCTATTATCTGCTATGCCAAGAATATATTGATATAAATTTTCTTTCATTACATATGTTTTACTTCGTCAGGTAAATCGTAAAATGTAGGGTGACGATATACCTTGTCTTGAGCAGGTTCAAATAATTCTCCATTATTTTCTGGATTAGAAGCGGTAATATCTTTAGATTCCACAACCCAAATACTTACACCTTCATTTCTTCTTGTATATACATCGCGTGCATTTTCTAAAGCCATTGCTGCGTCTGCCGCATGAAGACTTCCAAAATGTCTATGTTCTAACCCGTTTTTACTTCTCACGAAGATTTCCCAAAGTGGCCAATTCTTCTTCATATTAAATAGCTTTTCCTAGTTTCTTATTTGCTTGTTTGTCTGCATATGCCATTGCAGCGTCGCGAACCCATTCACCACGTGTCCATGCGCCAACGCGGGCATCCATTCTTTCTTTATTACAAGGGCCATGTCCTTTTACAACTTGCCAGAATTCATCCCAATTAATTTCCCCAAAATCATAGCTCTGACGTTCTTCATTCCATTTTAAATCTGAGTCTGGAATTGTCAGTCCGATTAATTCGGCTTGAGGTACAGTTTGATCAATAAATTGTTGGCGTAAATCATCATTTGATTTACGTTTTAATTTCCATTTCATGGATTGTTCTGTATGTACAGACTCCGCATCAGTCGGTCCTAACATCATAAGGCTTGGCCACCACCAACGATTTAATGCGTCTTGTGCCATTTCCTTTTGCTCTGGTGTTCCCTGGGCTAGTTTTATCATAATCTCATAACCCTGTCGCTGATGAAAACTTTCTTCTTTACATACTCTAACCATTGCTCTTGCATAAGGTCCGTATGAAGTACTACATAGCGGTACTTGGTTTATGATGGCGGCGCCATCAACCAACCAGCCAATAGCTCCCATATCTGCCCAAGTGACTGTTGGGTAATTGAATATGCTTGAGTATTTTGCTTTTCCAGAGTGCAATTGTTCATATAGTTCTTCTCTAGAAATGCCTAAAGTTTCACAGGCGCTATACAAGTATAATCCATGACCTGCCTCATCTTGAACTTTGGCTAATAAAGCAACTTTTCGTCTTAACGAAGGTGCGCGTGTTATCCAATTTCCTTCTGGCAACATTCCAACAACTTCCGAATGTGCATGTTGAGACATTTGTCTGATATGTGTTTTACGATACTTTTCTGGCATCCAGTCTTTTGGTTCAATTTTTTCATCACGAGCTATGCGTGCTTCAAACTGTTCTTCGAGATTTTTTATATGTTCTTCGCTCATACCTTTTGAGTTTAATTTTATACATCAAAATTAACAACGACTTTTTTTGATGTTGGTACTGCCTGACAACTTAATACTAAGTTTCGTGCAACCTCTTTATCATCTAAAGCGTAGTTTACTTTCATTTCTACTGTTCCTTCTTTGACTTCGCATTTACAAGTACTACAAACCCCTCCTTTACATGCGAAGGGCAAATCTGCTCCTGCAGCCAATGCTCCGTCAAGAATAGTATCAAAATCATCATCCATGATGAAATGGAATTCTTTACCACCATCGACAATTGTAACATCGGTACCGTCAACCTTCTGTTCTAATGCCTCGGCAATACGGTTTTCATCTGCCGCTTTTCCAGAGAAAAACAATTCGTAGTGTATTTTCTCTTTATTCAATCCAGCTTTTTCTAATTCATCTCGAATTAAAAAAATCATGTCTTGTGGCCCACAAATGAAGCAGCTATCTGTATCCTCTATATCAATAAATGTTTTCGATAAAACCTTCAATTTTTCAGTATTAAAGCGTCCATTTAAGAAGGGGATATCACGCTGCTCTTTTGTTAAAAAATAAAAGACTTGAAAACGACCAAAAAACTGATTTTTAAGCTGTTCTATTTCTTCTTTAAAGATAATTGATTTAACAGTACGATTCAAATAAAACAATTTGAAGGTACTGTTAGGCTCTGAGATTAAATGAGTCTTAATTATAGATAGCATTGGTGTGATACCACTACCGGCAGCAAATGCAATATGATTTCTTGAGGCCTCACCCGCGGTTTCAATATAAAAATGACCAGTCGGAACGGCAATTTCAAGAGTATCGCCAGTTTTTAGTTCGGAATTCGCATATGTAGAAAATAGACCACCTGGAATCTGCTTGATAGCTACTTTCCATTCTTTATCTAAAGGACTTGAGCATAATGAATATGAACGACGCACATCTTCGTTGTTAATTATCTTTCTTAATGTTAGATGTTGCCCCTGTTTAAAACTAAACGTTTCATATAGATTTTCAGGAATATCAAAAGAAACTACCGAACAATCTTTGGTATCTTTATAAATATCTTTAACTCGTATGTCGTAAAATTCTGCCATTTGTAAATGTTAACTAACAGGTGTTAGTTTGATGTACAAATTTACAAAATAAAATGATAACTATTTGTTAATTCCGTTAATTAGCATGTGACTTAAGTTTTGAGTCAGTTCTTCCGTATTTAAATCCTCCTTTTTAGGGATCCAAAGATACAATGAACGTAAGGTAGATAGCATCGAGAATAGTATAACTTCCAAATTAGAGTTGATGATTTCATTATTTTGTATACCTGCTTGGAGGATACTTCTGAAATTGTTTTCATATGTATCTCGTAATTCCAGATAATAATCTAATTGTTCTTCTAGATGCATCCAATCATTATTCAACGATGCCATTCCGTAGGTATTTTTACGGGTAATATTTATATGTAATGCTACAATTAGTTTTAACTTTTCGATACATGATACATCCGACAATTGAATCTTTTGCATACCATTTGTGAATTCTTCTGCCAAAGAAATAATGATATCGGTAAGGATGTGTTGCTTAGAGTTAATATGGTTATAAAGGCTTGCGGCCTTGATGCCCATTGCTTTTGCAATATCGCGCATGGTAACAGCACTAAATCCTTTTTCTTTGAAAAGTTTTGTCGCTGTTTTAATAATTTCCTCTTTACGAGTTGCAGGTTTCATAAACTCTAAGATAGGATAAATATCTATACTAATTTAAGATATTAAAGCATCAAGAAACTCTAAGATAAAGCGACTAGTTGATTGGGTTTAATCTCTTTTTAAAATAACACTATTCAATTTGACATACACGCAACGTATTGACCATACCTTTTGATCTTACGGTCATAGAAGTCAAGTTAATCATAAAATCACCCGACTCGGCATACTCTTTATCAACTCCAATCTTAGTGATATGTAAAACAGTATCACTGGTACTAGAAAGCCTAATGTAAAGAAAAATTTACTGCTGCAATGATCATTTATGTATATTGTTAAAGTTTAAAAAGTAGTATGACAAAGCAAATTTTTATATTTATCTGGATATGTTTAATGAGTTTTTATTTATCCGCTCAAAACAAAAGTGCTGTCATTGATAATTACGCTCGATATTATAAGCCATCGAGAGAAAACGTTTTTTTACACCTGAACAAAAGCACCTATCTAATTGGAGAAGAAATATGGTTTAAGGGATACGTTTATGATGCCAAAAATGACCTACCTTCAAAACGAACTAGAAATTTGTACTGTGCTATTTATGATTCTATAGGTCAACAAATTTCAAAGAAACTTTTTTTAGTGCAAGGCGGCTATGCTGACGGAAATTTCTCAATTGATTCGAGTTATACAAATGGCATATATTATGTAAAGGCTTTCACAAGCAGAATGAAGAATTTTGATGATAACGATGCCTTCATTCAAACAATCAAAGTCCTAGATAAAATAATCCCCAAATCACAAAATGTTGGTAGTGGTTATGATTTTCAGTTATTACCAGAGGGAGGTCATATGATTGCAAATATAGAAAACACGGTAGGTTTTAAATTGATAGACGGCCAAGGAAAAGGTGTAAAATTTAAAAATGGAAAAGTTTTAGATCAAAACAATAAAGAGGTAATAACTTTTGTTGGGAATCAATGGGGTATGGGTAAGCTAAAGTTAAATCCAATAACTGGTCATAGTTACAAAGCGTTATTAGTTTTAAATGACGCTTCAGAAGTTGTCGTTGAATTTCCGAAAGCTGAAGAAAAAGGAGTGACTATTAACGTAGATAATTCATTGGATGAGCATCTTAAAGTTTTATTTAAAACCAACGCGTTAACACATCCAGATATCATTGGTAAAGCATACAGATTAGGCATTCATAGAGATGGTCATTTTAAGATTGTGAATGTTGATTCTTTTAAAAAGGATGAGTATCAAAAAACATTAATAATTAGTAAAAAAGAACTTTTTAAGGGTATTAATATTCTTACGATATTTAATAGTAAAGATGAGCCTATTTTAGAGCGGATTGTATTCAATCACACAAAGATTTTAAATACTAAAGTAGCCGTATCTGTTATAAATAAGACGGGTGATTCTATTAAACTAAAGATGACTGCTCCTCCTTTGAATTCGAATACTATTTCCCTAAGTATTTCTATTTTACCGATAGAAACATCTTCTTATGCCTATAGAAGCAATATGCTTTCTGAATTCTATTTAAAACCCTACCTAAGGAGTGCTATCGAGAACCCTTCTTATTATTTTAAAAATACTTCAGCTAAGAATAAAGAAGATTTAGATTTATTATTACTAACTCAAGGTTGGAGTAAATATGATTGGAAGCGCACTTTTAAAAGAGGAAAAAAGAAGGATTACGAGTTTGAAAATGGAATATCTATTCTTGGTCGAGTTTATAAGAAGTCGGATGGAACAGTATTATTATTTGGACCAGGAAATACGTTGGATAAGGTTGTTGCTGTTGATAAAAGCGGTTCATTTAAAATCAAGAATCTTTTTCTTGAAGAAGGAGGGAGCATTCGGTTTTCCTTAGCCAATAGAATGAAAGGAGTTTTAACACCTCCAAATATAAATCTACAATATTTGCCTAAGATTAGTGAAGATATCTTATCAATTAATGAAGCTGTAGGTTCTAGTAATTTTTTTCTAGATACTAGAATAAAAGAAATGGAAACTTCAAGCAAATCAATTATTGATCAGGGAGAGCAATTAGATGAAGTTGTCATAACAAAGAAACTGAATAGGGAACAAGACCAAGAACTTGAGAGGCCTGTATTTGCGTCTTCAAATACAAAGAGGTATAAAATTTCTAAAGACGAAATTGGTCTTTTTGGATATGTTCCTGAGTTTATAAGATCACTAGGATATATCGTGAATGAAACCAATGCAATTGGTGCAATAGAACTGTCTATTAGAAAACAAGGAACACTCTCTTTTCTTTCAAATGAGGCAAATGTACCAACGATTTATTTTGATGGAATGAAACTTAATAGGGATAATTTAGATATTTTATACAAACTTTCTTTAGAAGAAGTAGAAGAAATTTATTTTGACAGGCATGGCTCTGGCTCTGGTTTCGGTGGAACAGCAGGAATGATTTCTATTATTACTAAAAAAAGAAATACTGCTGTCGAAAAAGAACCCACATACATTGAGAAAATAGTGACTACAGGTTTTACAAAGTCAAAAAAATATTATGCGCCAAGATATCATAATTATTCAACGAACGAATTTATGAAATACGGCGTTATTGATTGGAAACCCAACATTAAAATCACGAATAATAAGGCAATCTATTTTCAGATTTTCAACACAAAGTTAAAAGAGCTTAACTTTTATATAGAGGGTATGGACGAAAAAGGCAACCTGTTTTCGGACGTACAAACAATAAATTTTTAATAGTAATAGCGCGTACTTAAATAAACATTTATTCTATTTGACAAACACGTAATGTATTGACCATACCTTTTGATCTTACCGGCATAGAAGTTAGGTTAATCACAAAATCACCTGATTCTGCATAGCCTTTATCAACTGCAATTTTATTGATGTCTTCTACGGTATCATCAGTACTAGACAGTTTATCATAATACTGACCTTTAACACCCCATAATAAGTTTAGCATGGCTAAGATCCTTCTATTTGATGAAAAAGCCAAGATATGTGTTTTGGGACGCCATGCTGAAATTTGAAATGCAGTATAACCACTATTGGTCAATGTAGAAATAACTGTAGCATCAATACTTGCTGACATCTTCGCGGCCTGATGACAAATCGTTTTTGAAATAAAACGATCATTGATTGTCTGTATCGAAAGGGTAGGCTTTATGATCAATGGAGAATCTTCTACGCTTTCAATGATATTACGCATTTGCTGAATCACTTCAACAGGGTACTTACCAACCGAAGTTTCACCTGAAAGCATTACGGCATCAGCTCCATCCATAACAGAATTTGCAACATCGTTTACTTCTGCTCTGGTGGGTACTTGATTCGTAATCATAGTTTCCATCATTTGTGTTGCAATAATTACCGGAATTCTGGCTTTCTTAGCTTGTAAAACAAGTTTTTTCTGAATAAGCGGAACCTTTTCCATCGGTACTTCAACACCCAAGTCACCACGAGCAACCATTAAACCATCACAATAAGCCGTAATTTTTTGAATATTCGCAACAGCTTCAGGCTTTTCAATTTTTGCAATAATAGGAATTTTATAACTTGAATTATCTTGAATTAACTGTTGTAGTTTCATCAAATCTTCAGGAGATCTAACAAATGATAACGCTATCCAATCTACTTCCATTTTTATAGCAAATAAGGCATCATCGATATCTTTTTCTGTTAAGGCAGGCTGTGAAATTTTTGTGTTGGGTAAATTCACCCCTTTTTTAGAGGTCAATGGTCCACCACGTAGCACTTTTGTCGTCACTAATGATTTGCGATCCGAATCAATTACTTCAAATAATAACTTCCCATCGTCTACCATAATATGTTCTCCTTTTTGAACATCTTGAGGGAATTGTTGATAGGTCATATATGCTATTTCTGCGGTACCTTCACATTTTTCGGTCGTGAATTTGAAAGTATCTCCTTTCTTTAGCATAATACCATCTGGCATTACGCCTACGCGTAATTTAGGGCCTTGTAAATCTGCTAACACAGCAACATTATATCCTTTTCTAAGATTAATTTCTCGAATCTGTTTTATAACTCTCTCAACATTTTCATAATTGGCATGTGAAAAATTTACTCGAAATACATTCACACCAGTAGTCATCATTTGCTCAAGAATTTCTGGTGAGTCACAGGCTGGGCCTAGCGTGGCTACTATCTTTGTTTTTTTACGATTACGCATAGTTAAAAAATTAAAAAATCTTTAGATTTTAAGGT
>RCNB010000332.1_pt1 | contig 32245 bp, 33 predicted proteins | sample 2041321 | NCBI WGS metagenome assembly RCNB01 (sample SAMN09708232, study PRJNA481090) | Marine sediment metagenome, whole genome shotgun sequencing project.
GACCGACAATTTAACCCTGAAGCCGACTGGCTGGGATGTTGCCGGTTTGGCCGGAATTCCTATAGGCCCTGTTTATCTCTTCGGTAAAGTGGGTGTTATTACCTGGGATGCAGACACCAACCAGATTTCCAATGATGACGGCACCGACTATGAAGTGGGTATCGGCGCATCGATTGATCTCTTAAAAATTCAGTTGCGTGCGGAGGCTGAGTATCTCGATGTATTGGATGGCTCCATCATGTATACCGTCGGTGCTGCCTGGCGCTTCTAAAACCAGCAACATCGCTTAGCCAAAAAGGCCCACAGTAGTGGGTCTTTTTTGTTGGGTAGCATCATTACCCTAAGCTTCCAGTGCTTCTAAGCCCTGACGGTCTTCGGGCCGCAGGGCTTCGGAAACACCTGACTTGCAAAGCCATAGCCTACAAAACATCATGGTGAACTAATTAATGGGGTTTATTGTGACGACAGCGGCAGCAGCTTTGGATATTGAACAACTGGTCAAGGGACTACCTGAGATCCTTCGGGATACGACCCGGCTGGCGATTGGGCGACTTGCCGAACAGCCTGAGCTGAATGTACCCGCTGAGTTGCTGCCTTCATTGCCGGTTGCTTTGGCCTGCAGTGAGTATGTGTCCGAGACTCTGGCGCGTTACCCCGTGCTTACTTCTGAGCTATTCGGGTCGGGAGACATCTTAAGAACGCTTGAAGAAGGCGAGCTCGAGTCCCGTTGCAGTGAAGTGATGGCTGAACTGTTGGACGAGGCTGCAATAAAACGTGCTTTGCGCCTGTTCCGTCACCGTGAATTAGTGCGCATTGCGTGGCGTGATGTTTGTGGTCTGGCAGAGCTTGCCGAAACCCTGCGTGAATTGTCTGAACTCGCCGATGCCGCCATGCGTGCAACACTGCGTTGGGCAGAGGGGAGTTTGTTCGAGCGCTACGGGAAACCCATTACCGAGGATGGCGCCGAGAGTCGTTTTGTGGTGCTGGCGATGGGCAAGCTCGGTGGCGGCGAGCTCAACTTTTCGTCCGATATCGATTTGGTTTTCTTGTTCAGCGAAGCTGCCGAAACAAACGGGCGTCAATCGGTAACTGCACCAGAGTATTTCCGCCTTGTTGCCCAGCGCTTTATTAAGGTTTTGGATGAGCGCACGGCCGACGGTTTTGTGTATCGCGTTGATGTGCGGCTGCGACCCTTCGGCACCAGCGGGCCGCTTGCTGTTAGTGAATCTGCCTTCGAAGAATATTTAATGACTCATGGTCGTGACTGGGAGCGCTATGCCTACGTTAAGACGCGGGTGGCAAACTCCTGGGATGCAGCTGATGATTTTTACGAGCAGATCCTGCGCCCGTTTGTTTACCGGCGTTATCTTGATTACGGCGTGTTCAGTTCATTGCGCGAGATGAAAGCAATGATCGAAACCGAAGGCCGCAAGAAGGGCATGCAAAATCACGTAAAACTTGGCCCGGGCGGTATCCGTGAAATAGAATTTATTGTGCAAACCCTGCAGTTGGTTAGAGGCGGCACAATCGCGCAACTGAGAGAGCGCCGTTTATTGCCTGCTTTGCAGCAGCTTGGCGTGCATCGTCTTTTGCCGGAGCAGGCAGTAACGGAGTTGACCGACGCCTATTGCTACCTGCGTTTGGTTGAGAACCATATTCAGGCGATACAAGACCGGCAGACCCATGAGCTGCCTACGAGCGAGCAGGATAGGGCGCGGATTTGTTTATCGATGGACGTGGCCGACTGGGATACGTTGATGGCTACCTTGGACAGTCATCGTGACAAAGTTCAGGAGCACTTCAACAGTACTTTGCGTAGGGATTCGGATGATGCTGAACCTGCCGTTGCTGCTACTGGCATTGGTTCATTGTGGATTGCTGACGAGGTAGGCGAGAGTGCTCTGGAAGAGCTCGCAGAACTAGGTTTTAAAAACCCTGAGTCGGTACCCGAGCAGTTAAATCGACTTAAGCTTAATTCTGCAATTCAGCGATTGGATGAGCCGGGTCGTGCGCGACTCAATCGTTTGGTGCCTGAGATAATTATGGCTTCCGCCGCAGAGACATCACCCGATGCAGCATTGGATGGGTGCCTTAAGGTGATCGAAGCGATCGGCCGACGTTCGGCATATTTCGCATTATTGAATGAAAATCCAGCAGCGTTGAAGCGCTTGGTGAGTTTTGTAGCCCGCAGTGATTTTCTGGTGAGTCAGATTGCAACGCACCCACTACTGCTTGATGAGCTGCTTGACCCACGCGTGTTTTCTCAGGCTCCGACACGGGTAGATTTTGCAGCTGATCTTGCTGTTCGTGTTGGTGATAGCAACACTGATGATGCCGAGCAACGTTTAGAGGGTATCCGTAACTTCCAGCAGGCCGCGGTCTTCCGTACTGCCGTGGCAGACCTGAGTGGCATCATGCCGCTGATGCACGTCAGTGACAGGCTGACCGACATTGGCGAGCTAGTTGTTCAGGCAGCGCTTGAGCTTTCTTTAGGCGAGATGGTCGCCAAGCACGGTAAGCCAATGTGTGATGACGGCAGCGGTTTGCGTGAAGCCAGTTTCGGGGTCCTGGGTTACGGCAAGCTGGGTGGCTTCGAGCTGGGTTACGGCTCAGATCTCGATCTCGTGTTTGTGCATGATTCCGAAGGCGAGAACCAGCAGACCGATGGCGAACGTTCGTTAGACAATACGGTGTTTTTCGCGCGTCTTGCACAGCGACTCATCAACATGCTTTCCATGCGCACGCTCTCGGGGGTTTTGTACGAGGTCGACACCCGTCTTCGCCCTAGTGGTAACTCAGGTCAGATGGTGAGCGGTCTGAAGGCCTTTAATAAGTATCAGCGCGATGATGCCTGGACCTGGGAGCATCAGTCACTATTGCGCAGTCGTGCTATAGCGGGGCCTGATTCAATTCGTACCAAGTTTGCGGGCTTACGTGACAAGGTGCTAACCGAATATGTGCATTTTGATGACTTGCGCGCCGATGTGCTGAAGATGCGTGAGCGCATGCGTGGCGAGCTTGATAAGAGTACCGCCACCGAATTGCATATTAAGCACGGCAAAGGCGGTGTGGTGGACATTGAGTTTCTTGTCCAGTATCTCGTGCTTGCCAATGCGAAGAATGAATCGGCATTGATCGTTTGGTCAGATAATGTCCGACAGCTTGAAGCACTGGCGGAAGCGGGAATTATGCAGTCCGCACATTCCGAACAGCTAGCTGAAATCTATCGGGAATATAGGAGTTGGCTGCATCGCTTTGCTTTGGTAGGCAAGACGCCGTTGATCCCTGCCGAAGAGTTGGGCGATAGTCCTCAGCAGGTCGTTGAATTGTGGCAGCTGTACCTCGAAGAAAAATAGCCCGCTGGCGACGGTTTCGCCGTTAATCGCTTGTTATACTCATCCACTGATGGCTGCTATCGGCAGCAATGGGCTTATGACTGAAGGGGACCTTAATGTCGGCAGAAAATGGCGAGCTTATTCAAGCAAATGCTGAAAATCGTTACGTTGTAACGGCGAAAGACTTGCCTTTGTCATGCCCAATGCCGGGTATGAAGGGCTGGAATTCTCACCCCAAGGTCTATTTGCCGATTGAGAAGGACGGGGAGGCGCTGTGCCCCTATTGCAGCGCGCACTATATTTTGTCGGACTCCGCGCAATAGCGCCCCGGAAGCCCCTAATGTCTTTGAATGTCATTTCAGCCGTCATTATTGCCCATAATGCTGAGGCGACTTTAGCGGCATGTTTGCAAAGCCTAAAACGCTTGCCCGAGGTTGTTGTTTACGAGAACGGCTCGACCGACCGCACTGCAGAAATTGCTCTTACATTTCCTAATGTTCGCTTAGAGCAGGGTGACTTCATCGGCTTTGGCCCGACGAAAAATCTTGCTGCAGAATTTTCGTGTAATGATTGGGTGCTGTCGCTCGACAGTGATGAGGAAGTCAGTTCTGAACTAATGGATGAGCTGGCAGAACTTGAACTGGGTGATTCAAAAAACCTTTACCAGATCCTACGCCAGAACTTTTTTATGGGTGAGCACGTTAAGCACTCAGGCTGGGGTAACGATTGGTTGCCAAGACTCTACAATCGAAAGTCTCATGGCTACAACCAAGCGATTGTGCATGAGAATGTTCTGCCCTTGCCTGATGCAAAAATACAGAAACTAAAAGGCACGTTGCAACATCGCGCCGTAAGTGAGATCAGCCAGTTTCTGGTCAAGATAGATCGTTACACCGAGTTGCGCATGCAAGAGGGCTCTAAGGGCCACGGGCCTTTGGTCTCTCTTTTAAAAGCCAAGTGGGCATTTTTCCGCAGCTACATACTGAAATTGGGCATATTGGATGGCTGGCGTGGCGTTGTTATCGCCTGGGGTGATGCCAGTGGCGTCTTCTATCGTTGCATGAAGTGTTATGCACGGGACCAGCAGGCGAAGGCCGCAAAGCAGGGCTCTGCTTCGTGACCACAGCTGGTGCATGTATTGCCCACATTAATCTCGCGCCCGGCTTTCGTGGCGGCGAGCGTCAGACCGAACTCCTGGCACGTTATCTGGCAAACGCGGGCTGGCGCCAGTTGTTAGTGGCCCGCCAAGGAGAAGAACTTGCGGCACGCTGTGCCGATATCCCCGGTCTCGATATCAATGAGGTGTCGGGCGGCATTATCTCCGCAGCGCGGGCATTTGATGACGCGACGCTTATACACGTGCATCAGGGTCGGGCACTAAAACCCGCATGGTTGCAAAGCTACTTCAGTACTAAGCCATATATCGTGACCCGGCGAGTGCAAAAGGGGCCGCGTCATAACTTTATTAATCGCTCGGCCTATGGTCGGGCCGCACGCACAATTGCGGTCTCGGCAGCGATAAAAAAATCACTGCATAAACTCGATGCCTCTCTCGATATTCAGGTTATTCCTGATTGCAGTAGTGACCTGCGGGTCAATCAACAACGCACGGATGCTTTGCGCGCTGAGCTGAGCATTGCTGAAGACACCTATGTTGTCGGGCATGTAGGTGCACTGGTCGATTCCCATAAAGGGCAATTGCAGATTATCGAGATGGCCCGTAAGTGTCTGTCGACCAATCCAAGCGTTGCATTTGTGCTGGTCGGGGGCGGTTCGGATGAGGAGATGTTGCGACAAGCAGCGCAGGGTTTATCGAATCTGCATTTTGCTGGTCATGTCGATAACGTGGGTGACTATCTGAACCTGATGGACCTATTCCTGTATCCTTCGAGGCATGAAGGCTTGGGCTCTGTATTGCTGGATGCGATGGAGTTTGGTCTGCCCATTGTGGCGACCCGCGTCGGTGGTATACCGGAGATAGTTGATGATGGTGTTAATGGCTTTTTGTTTGAGCCAAACGATACCCGCTCGATGCTCAATGCTGTGCTGCGGATTCGTGATGATGTGCAGCTGTCGGGAGCTATGAGCCTGGTTAATAAGCGGGCCGCAGGTAATTATTCACCCGCAAGAATGGGTAAGCGCTACGAACTGATTTATCAGAGCGTGCTGGGGACCATGCCGTAAGCTTTGGGTGTGCGAACTAAGCAGCTTCGGACTCTTCGGTCGTCTGATAGGCTTGCTTAAGATCTAACTATTGGAAGTGATGGATTAATTATGATTATCGTAACTGGTGGCGCCGGGTTTATCGGCAGCAATATTGTTAAAGGACTGAATCAGCAAGGGCGCACAGATATTGTCGTTGTTGATGACCTGGAAGATGGCTACAAGAGTTTTAATCTGGCTGATTGCGTCATTGCCGATTACGTTCACTTTGAAGACTTCCTGCACATGCTGCAGTCGGGTGAAGCCTTGCCATGGGAGATCGAATCGGTTTCGCATCAGGGTGCCTGCACGGTAACCACCGAGTGGGATGGCGAATACATGATGCGGGTGAACTTCGAGTTCTCTAAGCATCTGTTGAATTACTGCCTGAAAGAAAACATTCCCTTTGTTTATGCATCATCTGCCTCCGTTTACGGCGCAGGAACAGATTTTCGTATTACACCTGAAACTGAAAGCCCCATTAATGTTTATGCCTGGTCGAAACTGGTTTTCGACCAGTATGTGCGGCGGGTTATCGATACGGCCGGCTCGCAGATTGCCGGCTTGCGTTACTTCAATGTCTACGGCCCTAACGAATTACATAAGGGTGGCATGGCGAGTGTGATGCTGCATTTTTATCGCCAGCTTCGTGATGAGAATGAAGTACGTTTATTTAGCGGTTGCGATGGCTTTGGCGACGGCGAACAGCGTCGCGACTTTATTCATGTTGATGATGTAGTAAAAGTGAACCTATGGTTAATGGAGAACACTGCCAAGTCGGGCATCTTCAACTTGGGTACGGGCGGGAGTCGCACGTTTAATGATGTTGCGAAAGCTGCGGTAGAGTGGAATGGTTCTGGTGATATCAAATACATTCCCTTCCCCGATAGTCTGCAGGGCAGTTACCAGAGTTTCACCGAAGCCGATATGTCAGCTTTAAGAGCGGCCGGCTACGATGCCGATTTTATTGCCATCGAGCAGGGCGTGCCGATGTATTTGGATGCACTTAAGAACAATAACCGGGCCTGATGCCGATGCGCTTGCTGGTTCTATCATCGCACGCTGATTCTCTTAATAGCATTCGCCCCGAAGCCGAAATTTTCGTTGGTATGCAGGCGTTGGGCGTAGATGTCACGGTGATGACTCAGGCGGACGGTGTTTACAACGAACAGTTACGTGCCGCCGGTGTGCGCCTTGTCGATTTTGCCCCAAGCCAGAAGTTTGATCGCCATGCCGTGCGTTACGTGCGTGATTACGTTATTGAGCATGATATTGATGTGGTTTATGCCTTCAATAACCCAGCCATTATTACCTGTAACCGTGCGTTACGCGGGTTAAAGCGCGTGGGTCTAGTGACCTACCGTGGCCAGACGGGCAATCTCAGTCGCTGGGATCCAACCTGTTATCTCACGCACCTCAATCCGCGCGTTGACCTCATTCTCGGCGTTTCAAATGCTGTGCGAGATAGTGTGAAGATCGCCCATCCGAGCCCTGAGAAGGCGGAAACGGTATACAAGGGTCATGATTTAAGCTGGTACAACGACGAGCCGATAGCGCGCTCAGAGATAGGTGTTCCGGACGATGCGTTTGTTGTTGGTTGTGTGGCCAACAATCGCCCGCGTAAGGGTGTACGGGTTCTGATTGCCGCCACCAATCATTTGCCGTTGGACGCCAATATTCATTTTGTGCTGGTTGGTGGAGGGATGGACGACCCCGAAATTTCTAAACAGATCGCAGCTAGTCCATATTCCGACCGTTTTCATATTTTGGGTTATCGCAACGATTCTTTGGCCATCATTTCTGCCTGTGATGTCAGTGTGCTGCCCTCGGTAAAACGTGAAGGACTGCCTAAGACTGTGATTGAGGCGATGGTGCATGAGACAACACCTGTTGTTACTACTGCCGGTGGCAGCCCTGAGTTGGTCGAGAACGGCGTGACGGGTTTCGTCGTGCCTGTAGATAATCCGGAAGCCATTGCAGACAAGATTCAGTGGCTGTATGAACATCCGCAGAGTTGCAAAGAGATGGGGCAGAAGGCCCGTCTGCGAATTGCAGAACACTTCAACGTGAAAGATTCGGCGCAGCGCACGAAAGATCTGATGGAAGCGCTCATTGCCCGCAAGCGCGCGGGATAGTCCATAGCGCCGTGGCGAATCCAAATCCAAATTCATATCCAAAGGCGAAGCATTACTTGATTGTCGGCCCCTCCTGGGTTGGCGACATGGTGATGGCTCAGGCATTGTTTAAGACGCTGCGCGAGCGCGAGCCCGATTGCACAATCGATGTTATTGCCCCCCAATGGTCTTTGCCAATTATTGAGCGCATGCCTGAAGTCCGGCGCGGTATTGGTTTGCCGGTTGGTCATGGTGATTTCGCTTTCGGTGTGCGTCGTGATCTGGGTAAGGCGTTGCGTCAGGAGAACTACGACCATGCGATCATTTTGCCGCGTTCGTTTAAGTCTGCATTGGTGCCATATTTCTCTGCCGCAAAAGTTCGTACTGGCTTCCGTGGTGAGATGCGCTACGGCCTGTTGAACGATATTCGATCACTTGAAAAATCGGCTCTCGATCAAACCGTAAAGCGTTTCGTTGCTCTCGGTTTAAGTTCGGGGCAAGTGCCACAGAATATTCCCCAGCCTTCTCTCAGCATTAACTCTGAAAATCAGCAGCGATTGATTTCAGAACTTGGCTTGGATATATCGAAACCGGTTATCGCGTTGATGCCCGGAGCCAGTTATGGCCCGGCTAAGTGCTGGCCTTTAGAGTATTTTAGAGAGCTTGCGGCGAAGCTGACAGAAGAGGGTAATCAGGTTTGGGTGCTTGGCGGCGCTGGCGATAAAGCTGCCGGCGAGCAAATTAGTGCAGGTATAGATTCGGCGAAGAACTTATGTGGCGTGACCCGCCTTGAAGACACAGTAGATTTGCTCGCCATGTGCAGAACGGCGGTAACAAATGATTCGGGCCTGATGCATGTGGCTGCTGCTAGTGGTATTCATGTTATAGCGATGTACGGTTCCAGTTCGCCCGGTTACACACCCGCGTTGACCGACAAGAAAACGATTCACTATCTAAATATGGAATGCAGCCCCTGTTTTAAACGTGAATGCCCGCTGGGACATCTGAAATGTTTACGTGATATCGGTGTTGATGCAGTGCTGGTATCTGTAAGGCAGCTACCTAACTCTGACAGCCAAGTATTAGGCTAGGTATTCGGAGTTGTCGTAGCACTTATTAAGTACCGCAAAAGGTTGCTGTCACTCGCTCCCCGGCTAGTGGCGGAGTTTGCAGGTCAGCATTGTCCGCTGAGCATTGGAAGGGGTTTTGTAGTGCTTTTGTAAGGCGTATTGCCGGCTCGAGATCACCGCTGGTGGCGGCGCTCTCCAGTGCCTCTTCAACACGGTGGTTACGCGCGATGATGGCCGGATTAGCGTGTCGCATATTGCGCGCTACCTCAGCATCGTCTGATCGTAGCTCATGCCAATCATCAAGCCAGCGTTGTGCAACTGCTTCGTCGCTGAAGAGTTCAAGCAATGCTTGCTGTGATTCACCATGAGCAAGCTGAGTGAGCTTATCGAAAAAAATAGTCATATCGATGCCGTGTTGATCGAGCATTTCCAAAGTGTTGTCGACAAACTTATAAGTGCTCCCGGTTGTGTTCGGCAGCCCGAGCTTATTCTCCATGCCACCATAGAAGCTCATTTGAAACGCGGGCATAAATTCTGCTAGTTGGGCTTCGGCAATTTCTACTGCCGTATCGCTGTCGCTGCTTAGCAGTGGCAGCAGTGTTTCCGCAAGGCGCGTCAGGTTCCATAGTCCGATGCCCGGCTGTTTGGACCAGGCATAGCGACCATTTCGGTCGATGGAGCTGAATACTTTATCGGTCTTAAACTCATCCATGAATGCACAGGGGCCGAAGTCTATGGTCTCGCCTACGATAGACGTGTTGTCGGTATTCATGACCCCGTGAATAAAGCCGACCAACATCCATTGTGCGATGAGTTGCGCCTGTTTCAGAGCGACCTTCAATAGCAGCGATGCATAACGGTTTTCTTCATCCGCTATTTCCGGGAAGTATTGTTCGATTACATAGTCGGCAAGCGCCTTGACGATTTCATCACCCTGACTCGCCGCATATTGGAAGCTGCCTACCCGAATGTGGCTGCGTGCAGTTCGCACGAGTATGCCGCCATGCTCGGGTTGCTCGCGATATACGATGTCACCTGTGCCTATCACGGCAAGCGAACGGGTAGTGGGGATTCCGAGTCCTGCCATGGCTTCGCTAACGATGTATTCACGCAGAACAGAGCTTAATGTGGCGCGTCCATCGCCTCCTCGGGAGAAGCGGGTGCGCCCGGATCCTTTCAGTTGCACGTCCGGAGTCTCGTTTGCAGTTGAGAGCTGGCCGAGCATATGGGCGCGACCATCGCCAAGTAGTGGCACTCGATTACCGAACTGATGCCCGGCATACGCCATAGCTATTGGTGGGTTTTTGGCATTAATACTGTTGCCGGAAAGGATATTGAGGGCTTCATTGCTATGAAACCACTCGTCGGCAATACCGTACTCGCTCAGCAGTTCATTGTTCAGCATCAGTATCTTGGGGTCACTGCATGCTTCGGGGCTCTCGCCAGCGAACATGTGTTCGGGCAGGGCGCGGTAACTATTGAGCGAAATTGGGTTCATCATTGGGGTATTGAGCTCGTTCTTGAAAACGTGACGCTATTCAGCGAGAGGCGAACTATTCTTCTGCGGTTGGTATCAGTGCCGCAGCTGTCGCATCAATTCTGGCTAAGCTGCTTTTCGCATGATATTGATCGGCGCCATATCCGGATGTCTGCAATTTTCGAGAGGAATAAGTGCGGTCCAGATAAAGGCATGTTGGCCTGATAGGCAGGCATGACTGACCATATCGGTAAAGACGGTCCATGCGGCGAATGGCGGGAAGCTGAGTTCTTCACGTCCCCGTGATTCGTTTTGGAACTCCGGTGTGTCTTTCATAAAGTTGTGGAACTGCCGCATGGTGCGGTCATAAGGGCTGTTATCCAGTAAGCGAGCAAGAGGCAGCCCTGCTTTTGTTAGCCCGTTGAGGGCGCCCGTGCGCAGGTTATCAAGCGCAGTTTTATCCAATTGGTTTTTGCGGATTTTTTCGAGCAGTCCGGCCTCTTCGGCATATTCTTCGAACAGAGTTGGAAAATCCCCCCGGGTCGCCCAAACCCTATCTTCCACCGGATTTAGGTTTACAAAGAACCGCAGGATGCGTGCGCCATTTGTAGGGCCGTACGCACCCGCATCAAAGTGAATCAATTCGTTACTGGCGTGTGCTTTAAGATCGCGGCCTTGCTCCTGAACCGGTCGGAAGCTGCTGGTTCCAATAAGAGCATTGCGGAATAACTCCGGCATGCTGTCCTGATAAAACTCACTAACCCGGTTGCTGTGAGTGGTCAGTACATCACTGGCCTTTTGATAGATCGCAGTGCCTTTCTCTAAGCCGCGAATCGATCCGGTTTCAGGGTGGTAGCTGACGTTTTTGGATTTTAGTTGCTTGGGTAATTCCTCACGCAAGAAAGCGAGATCATCATCTGAAGGCAGCTCTACGGGCGACTCGGGAAAAAACGGGATGTTGCCGTTTTCCAGAGAGTCACCAACTTCTCCGTTAACGCATTGATCGAGTCGTTCAGTGGTAAACGTATCTAGCATGAGATTCTCAGTAAGCTAAGTTGTTGCCGTTCGTTTTCATCAGGTTAATCTAAGTCTACCCGCAACTAGTTGCTATGTGTGTTTTTCGAAGCCGAGTTGCGTTAACAAACGGTCGCAAGCATCGCAGACATCCTGAGGGGTTATTAGGTTCATAGCATCGGGTGTCCGGACACGCTGCCCCCATGGCAGTTCATCGACATTCTTATCCAGAAACTTCTGTGTGGCTTCTCCATAGCGGTTTACCTCCCACTCACGACTGTTGTATGAGCCGGCCCGATCCGGATTGGTGCTTGCAAAGATGCCAATGGCCGGTGTGCCCATCGCGGTAGCCATGTGCGCAGGTCCTGAATCCGGGCAAATAACCATGTCGCAGCTATCGATTACGGCTATCAGCTCTTTCAGGCTGGTTTTGCCTACGAGGTTTAGTGGTTTGTGTTTACTCGTCGCATCGATTATCCGTCCGAATTCCAGCTCTGTATCAGAAGGCCCACCGGTGATAAGTACCTTGGCACCATAGTGCTCATGCAGGTAGTCAACGACACTGGCATACAACTCGGGCCGCCAGTTTCTGAAGTTTCGAAAGCGTGGGTTTGCGCATGGACTTAAAACCACAACGGGTTGTGAGCCACTGCAGAACTCAGCTGCTTTTGCCTTCGCTGCGGCATCGTAGGTAATGCCCCAGCGTAATGTGCGCTCTTCGATACCGAGTGCTTCGCTAAAGCCAAACAATTGATCCATGACGTGCTGATTAGACTTTTCAGCAATACGCTCTTTAGTGAAAAGCCATTGGTAGTCCTTTGCACGGGCTTTGTCGTAGCCAATTTTTCTTCGGGCTTTAATCATCAGGCTAATTAGGTTGGCCCGCATATTCGGATGCATATGCAATAACAGGTCGAACTTGCGCCCATTCAGCTTCTTACGCACCTCGCGGTAGGCATTTAGCCCGCCAGACTTGTCGAAGGTGATAAACTCAAACCCGTCCAGTCCTTTCATCAGTGCGTATTCAGTTTTGCCGATGATCCAGGTGATTTTTGCATCTGGCCAACGATTTTGAATTGTGCGAAGAACGGGCAGGGTGTGACAACAGTCGCCGATTGCAGACAATCTGATAACGCAGATGCTTGCAGGAGCTGAGTCGTCCGAATTTTTATTGCTTATAGGTGCCACGATTGTCCAGACAGTTTGAAATGATTGGTAATAGCATGATCGTATACGATGACGCCGTCGTCGAACAAATGTCGGAGCATTTATTTGATTATGCTAGCTGGCCAGGTGCCGCCGAAGCGCCCGGTTACTCTGGTGGTCGCGGTGCAACCCTGTTTATTGAGCATGAAGGCGACCCCTGGGTTTTGCGACATTATCACCGTGGCGGCAAGATCGGTAACTTCCTGAAAGATGAATTTCTATATTTCGGTTCCCAAAAAACCCGCCCCTTGCGTGAGTACGAATTACTCGACTGCATGTATCGACTTGCCTTGCCCTCGCCCCAGCCGGTTGCAGCCCGCTATGTGCGGCGCGGGATCTATTATACGGCTGACTTGATCACCCGCATGTTGCCGGATGTTAAGCCGCTATCGAATCGGTTGTGTGAAGGCCCTCTTGAAGCATCGGTTTGGTCACATGTGGGAGAGTGCGTAGGGCAATTTCATGCCGCGTCTATATATCATGCAGATCTTACGGCACATAATTTACAAATCAGCAGTACCGGAAAGATCTATTTGCTTGATTTTGACCGTGGACGCCGCATGGCGGGGCCGGGTGGTTGGCAAGAGAGCAATCTTGCGCGCCTGAAGCGTTCCTTCACGAAGATTAGTGAGGACGATGGTATTGAGTTTAATCAGGTGTATTGGGACGAGCTGCTTGCAGGCTATCAGCGGGTAATTGACAAGTAGTCAGTCTGCTTTGGTTTTTGCGTAGGCGTCGCCTAAGTTTGATGGGCGCCCTTTAAAGCGGCGATGTACCCAGTAGTATTGCTCTGGAAATTCTCTGATATGACGTTCAAATACTGCGTTGATTTGTGCGGTATCTGCTGCGGGGTCGTCAGAGGGGATGCTATCGATCACCGGGAGAAATTCAACTTTGTAGCCGCTGTCGTCTGCTAGGCGTGATGGCAGGAATGGTAATAGTGAGGCACCGCCCGTTTTTAGTAGTTGTGTGGTAGCCGGATTACACATGGCTGGTACACCACAAAAATCAACTAGGACAGCATTCTTGCCGGTATAGGCCTGATCCGGTGCATACCAAACCGCTTTTTTGTTTCTCATCGCGCGCAGCAATTGTCTGACGCTGTCTTTGGTAATCAATTCGTCAGTAGATGCAGCGCGACTGCGCAGCATGAATGCGTTGAGCAACGGGTTTTTATTGGGTCGATACATAGCCGCCATCGATGGCAGTTTGTCTTTCATATGGCGCCCACTTAGTTCAACCCCGGCAAAGTGTCCGCAGAGCAATAAAATGCCTTTATCTCTGCGCATGGCCTCTTCAAGGTTCTCCATGCCTTCTATAACAAAGAGTTCCTCAGCTTCCTTGTCGCTGATCCACCAGCCCATTCCCATTTCTATACCCAGTTTTCCCAAAGACTCAAAGTGCTTATGAGTCAGTGCAAGCTGTTCTTCGGGGCTTAAGTCGGGGAAGCACAATTCAATATTCCGTTGCGCAACAAACGTCCTTTCACCGGCTACCAGATAGGTTATCTTGCCGAGTAGGGCACCCATTTTCATGCGCATTTTTTGCGGAAATAAGACGATTATCCTGAGCAAACCAAGTCCGAGCCACAGCGGCCAATAGCGTGGTTGCCAAAAATGCCAAAGTGATTGGGGCGCCTCATTCATGGGTGCATAGTATGGGAATGCTTCTGGTTTCGCATCTCTGAGCGATACAGATGCCGCCTTGTTATGGATTCCTATGCCTGTAGGCTTGAAATCTATAGTCGCTTTGAGTGACTATCGTGACTCTGAAGGCACTTATGTTGAATATGCCTTACGTATCGCACTGTATTGAAACGGATGTCACAGTGAAGTTTTCCCTGCCCGCACAAATCCTACTGCTGGTTCTCTCTGTAGTCGCATTGCCTACCGCGTATGCGGATGATTTGCCGCGTCCGGTAGAACTGGAACCCGAAGTACAATTTTGGACGCGAGTTTTTGCTGAGATCCCTAGTGACCAGGCTCTGGTGCATGACAATCGTTATCTCAATGTTGTTTACGAAGTCGCACAGATACCACCGAATGCCAGTTGGTCACGGCAGAAACGCGTATCTGAGACCGTGCGCAAAAAGTATCGACAGATTCTGCTCGAGATTGCGGATGGAGATCGCAGCAAACTCAATGCCGAGCAGCAGCGGGTACTGGCATTGTGGCCCGAAAATGTAAGCAATGATGAGTTGCGTCAGGCATCAAGACGGGTTCGGTTTCAGGGCGGCTTGTCAGATCGCTTTGTACAGGGCTTAGTTCGCTCGGGGAATTGGCGGGATTATATTCAAACGCAGCTAAGCGCTCAGAGTGTGCCCGAGCAGCTGGTGGCGTTACCCCATGTTGAGTCATCGTTTAATCCTAAAGCCGGGTCGAGTGTGGGCGCTACTGGTTTGTGGCAGTTCACCCGCTCTACCGGTCGTCGCTTTATGCAGATTGACCATGTGGTCGATGAGCGTCGCGACCCATTCGTTTCAAGTGATGCCGCGGCTCAATTGCTGAGCTATAACCACTCAATCCTTAATTCCTGGCCGTTGGCGATTACGGCCTACAATCATGGTGTAGGCGGTATGCGCCGTGCGGTTAAGCAGCTTGGTACCGATGAGATACAGGCAGTTGTGCATAACTACAGTGGCAAACGCTTTGGTTTTGCCTCGCGCAACTTCTATGTCGCTTTTCTTGCTGCATCTGCGGTCGATAGTAACTACCCCGAGTATTTTGGTGACGTGAAGCTTAATCCTCCGGCAAATGATCTGGTTGTGAAGCTACCGGCCTATGTAGAGCTCGATACGCTGTCCCGTAGCTTTGGTATCTCCGAATCTGCATTGCGACGGTACAACCCGGCGTTGATGCCCTCAGTCACTGAGGGAAACAAATATGTGCCTAAGGGTTATCGGTTGCGATTGCCCTACCAGCAGGATATGAATCCGGATACCATTTTTGCCGGAATTCCGGCCAATGATTTGTACACGGGACAGACGCCGGATTTGTATCACAAGGTCGGACGCGGCGACAGCTTGTCGGTCATTGCGGTTCGCTATAAAACGAGTGTGCGAGAACTGGTTGCCCTAAATAGCCTGGGTAGCAGCAATTTTATTAAGGTCGGGCAGGTGTTACGTCTGCCCTATACCGACCAGCAGGGTACAATTATTTTAGATGAGTACGTGGTGAAATCAGGTGATACGCTCGGAGACATAGCTGCGCGTGCCGGCACCACCCGTTCACATTTGATCAGGGTTAATAAGCTCGGTGATGGCAATCGTATTTATGCTGGTCAGAAGCTGCTGATTCAGCAGAAACCGGCTCCGGAGCCAGTAGTGGCAGCCGCAGAAATGAGTCCCGATCAGCTTGTCGTCACAGAAATTGAGTCTGCGATGTCAGAGCCTGAAACTGAGTCATTGTCATTGCCTGATATGGCGCCTGCAGAAATGGATATTGAAGGTGCCTCGGTTTCGACGGTTGATCCGAGTAACTATGAAGTAGCGCCAGATGGGACGGTTGAAGTTCAGTCCATGGAGACGATGGGGCATTATGCAGACTGGTTAGGGGTATCGACTCAATCACTACGAAACCTAAATGGTTATAAGTATGGCCAGCCATTGGTGATTGGTAAGCGCGTGAGACTTGGTTTTTCGAAGGTGGCGGTTACTGAGTTTACTAATCGTCGGGTGCAGTTTCATAAGGAGCTGCAGGAAGCATTCTTTGTGCAGTACCGAATTGTTGATACTCAACAGCATAAACTTCGACGTGGCGAATCGGTCTGGTTGTTAAACCGGAAGAACTACAAGGTTCCTGAGTGGTTGTTACGACAATACAATCCTGATCTTGATTTTAACCGGATTCGACAGGGGACAGTTATATTGTTTCCCAAGATAGAACGGGTAGATGTTGATGCGTAGATTGGCCTTATTATTGATGCTATTTGTGATGGGCTCTGCAGCAGTGCATGCGACCGAGTTCGCAGATCGCGTAATTGTTGTTAAGTCTGAGCGTAAACTGTACCTGATGAACTCAGGCAAGGTATTGCAGGAAATCCCGGTATCGTTGGGATTGCGGCCGAACGGCGATAAGCAGAAAGAAGGTGATTTCCGTACTCCGGAGGGAGAGTACGTGCTGGACCGGCGAAACAATGATAGCCGCTATTTCCTTTCTATACAGGTGTCCTATCCCAACACTTCAGACCGTTTGCAGGCAGAAAAAATAGGGGCAAGCCCGGGTGGTCAGATCATGATTCACGGGCATCCAAACGAGCCGAGGCATGATCGTCAATACTATGCCAGTGTCGACTGGACTGACGGTTGTATTGCCGTGTCAAACACAGACATGGTTAATGTCTGGCGGCTAACAACATTGGATACACCTATTAGCATTGTTCCTTGAGAGCTTTTCTGACTCTTAGCATCGATTGTTTGTTGCGAATTTCTATTTATAAAACGACGGATTGTAAAAACTGTGACCCCTGTCGCTGAATAATTGAAGTGTTAAATCGCCGTGCTTGTGACCTAGTTCCTAGCCCTGTTTGTTGGCCGCGCGTAGTCTTAATTCCAGGAAATTTGGAGGAAGACGATATGAGCGAATATAAAAACCATCGCTATGCAGATAGAACTTCAGTTGGTTACGAGAAACGTCTTGCACGCGCCAGTGGCAAAGCAAGTCGACCCGCAGCAGTTGGTAAAGGTGGTGACGTAGCAAGTTGGGATGCTTACAAGAACTGGCTAACTAAGGTTCAGGCACCCGAGCAGCAGCGCAGTCTTCCTGATGCCGCACTATTTAGTTGGAAGGGCTATCGCAGTTGGGCGGAAAAAGTTCGTCGCGACTGGGAAACGCTCGACTAATTTATTTGGCGACTGATTTAGTTGCTACCTATGACTACGGTTTTGGATTAACGATTTTGGATAAAACCCGATTGGAAAATATGATGTCAGGCTCCCGTCACAGAGAACCTAAAATCACTAACGAGACGACAATTTGGCGTCGTGCGTGGATTGATAACGCTGTGGAGTCAGTGCGGGCGCGTCTAAGCCCAGCGGCTGAGTTCGATCAGGATATCGCCGATGACGTTAGTGCAAAGCCTGTCTCGGCTAGCAAGCGACCCTCCCTCTATGTGGCCTGGTCCCGTTCGAAGTCCGCTGGCAAGTAAGCCCCTGCCACTTGTTTGGTTATATGACCCGTTTCCAGCCTGAAATAATCCTGAAGCTCTACGATGAGGCTGACTCGGCCCTAATGGCCTGGCCGTTACTTCTGCGCTATATGCCCCGCATACGCAGCTTCTATTTGAGTATGGCACTGCTAGCCTGTCTCGCAGGCTGGCCCGCAACCCCCATCTAGCTATCTATTTGGCCATTTCGGCCGGTAAATGTTGGTGAGCCCCTTGAAAGGGCTCACATAGCCCCTATGTTTTCTAATTCCCGCCGTTTGCACGGTGCGAATACTTTTGTGCCCAATCGGGCGCAGATACTGGAATACGATTTGGAGCAGGACCTGATGGCGAACGAAAAGACTACCCTTGGTTTTCAGACTGAAGTGAAGCAATTGCTTCATCTGATGATTCATTCACTTTATAGCAACAAGGAGATATTCCTTCGTGAGCTAATTTCTAATGCATCTGATGCTAATGACCGTTTGCGCTTCGCCGCAGTTTCGGACGGCAGCTTGTTAGAAGACCAGGCCGATCTGGAAATTCGTATTGAGGCAGATCTTGAAGCCGGAACAATCAGTATTACCGACACCGGTATCGGCATGTCGCGTGACGATGTCGTTGACCATCTGGGCACTATTGCAAAATCCGGTACCTCAGAATTTATTAAGAACCTAAATGACAGTGATGCGAAAGACTCAGCTCTTATCGGCCAGTTTGGCGTCGGCTTTTATTCGTCATTTATTGTTGCGGACCGGGTCGAGGTCTTTACCCGTCGTGCAGGTTTGGCTGCGGCCGAAGGCGTGCACTGGGAGTCGAGCGGTGAGGGCGAATTCACCATTGAGCAGGTAGAGCTTTCTGAGCGAGGCACCCGTATTGTTCTGCATTTGCGCGATGACTCGAAAGAGTTTGCGGACGACTATCGTCTGCGTGGGCTTATTCGCAAATATTCTGACCACATCGCCTTTCCTGTAAAAATGCTTGAAATGCAGACGCCACCATCAGAGGAAGATGACGCTGCCGAGCAGCCAGCGCCGGAATTTGAATCGGTTAATAGTGCTAAAGCACTGTGGACGCGCCCCCGTACAGAAATTGATGATGAAGAGTACAAAGAGTTCTATAAGCATGTATCGCATGACTTTCAGGACCCGGTCCTCTGGAGCCACAATAGAGTAGAAGGCAAACGCGAATACACCAGCCTGTTGTATCTGCCGGCCAAAGCACCATTCGATATGTATAACCGCGATGCGCCACGCGGCCTTAAATTGTATGTCCAGCGCGTATTTATTATGGACGATGCAGAGCGTTTTCTGCCTCTGTATCTAAGGTTCATTCGCGGTGTTGTGGATACCAATGACCTATCGCTTAACGTTTCCCGTGAGCTATTGCAGGAAGACGGCAATGTCACAGCTATACGTGGCGCGTTGACGAAGCGCGTACTGGATATGCTAGCGAAGCTGGCGAAAGACGACGCAGAAAAGTATCAGGCGTTCTGGGATGAATTTGGTCGTGTTCTGAAAGAAGGCCCGGCCGAAGATTTTGCCAACCGCGATCAGATTGCCAAGTTGCTGCGCTTCACCACTACCCACACCGATGCAGAAGTTCAGAATCAGTCATTGGATGATTATATTTCCCGCATTAAGAATGACCAGAAGAAGATCTACTACGTTGTAGGCGAGAACTTTGCCAGCGCGAAGTCCAGCCCGCATCTTGAGATTTTCCGGAAGCATGGAATTGAAGTGCTGCTGCTTGCCGAGCCTCTTGATGAATGGCTGATGGGTCAGTTGCGCGAATACAACGAGCACGCTCTTGTCGACGTGACACGTGGCGAACTTGATTTGAGCGAACTAGGTGATTCAGAAGAAGATGTGAAATCTACCGAAGAATTACTGGAAGAGAATAAAGACCTCGTCGAACGTCTGTCAGCCGTACTTGATGGTCAGGTTAGCGAAGTTAGAGCGACGCAACGTCTGACTGAGTCGCCGGCATGCCTTGTATTGGGCGAATATGATATCGGCCAGCAGATGCGTAAGGTTATGGAGGCGAGTGGCCAAAGTGTGCCTGAGAGCAAGCCTGTGCTTGAGGTTAATCCTGAGCATCCGCTAATTGCACGCTTGAATTCTGAGTCAGATGAGAGCCGTTTCTCTGAGCTTGGCAACCTGCTGTTTGATCAGGCGGCGCTTGCCGAGGGTCGTCAGCTCAATGATCCCGGTGAATTTGTGCGGCGCATGAATCGTCTGTTGGTTGAATTGGGCGCTTAAGCGAACTTCTGCCTATGCTGATAGTCTGTTGAAATGAGAATTTTGTTAGATGTCATCGATAAACCTGTTTCGGGAGTATGTGTATGAGCACCAAGCCAACTAAGGATGAGCTACGCGAGCGACTAACGTCAGAGCAGTTTGCAGTGACCCAGGAGCAGGGCACAGAGCGGGCGTTTACTGGAAAGTATGTTGATAATAAGGACTCGGGCATCTACACCTGTGTGTGTTGCGGTGCCGAGCTGTTTGCATCGGATACGAAGTTTGATTCAGGTACCGGTTGGCCGAGTTACTATCAGGCGATTGCGGGCGACAGTATTGTGGTCAATGTAGACCGCAGTCATGGTATGAGTAGAGAAGAAGTGGTTTGTGCGAACTGTGATGCTCATTTGGGGCATGTTTTTGATGACGGGCCCGCGCCTACCGGGAAGCGTTTTTGTATTAACTCGGCTTCTTTGGGTTTCGATGCAGAAAAGTAGAACTGCAGGATCGATTATGACATTCGGACGAAAAAATATGAGTAAAGCTGCTTATAGCTTAAGAGCACTAGGCATTTTGTTGGCGGTGGTTGTTTTATCCGCTTGTGGACAAAACAGTGAAAAATCAGACGGAGAGAGTTCAGTGAGTGATGCATCTGGCGCAGTAGCCGAATTAATTATTAAAGATGTTGTGGTTGGTGATGGCGCCGAGGCAACACAAGGTCAGACAGCCGTGATGCATTACACGGGCTGGATTTACGAGCCGACCGCACCTGATTTGCGTGGCAAAAAGTTTGACAGTTCTTTAGATCGTAATGAGCCATTTCCTTTCGCCTTAGGCGCCGGGCAGGTTATTCGTGGTTGGGACCAGGGTGTTCCGGGCATGAAAGTGGGCGGTAAGCGCGAGCTTATTATTCCCCCCAATATGGCCTACGGCAGCCGCGGTGCCGGTGGTGTGATTCCACCTGACGCCACATTATTGTTCGAAGTTGAACTCTTGAGTGTGCAGTAAGCCGGTTTAGCGCAGCGTTGGGTTCAGGGTATAAGTCCCGCTTAGGTGGGCTTCAGCTAATACATGTCCCTTAATCGCCGCAGCCACATTGGCAGCTGTAAATGCACCGTATACCGGGCATGAGTCGAGATCAATGGCATAAATGATGAATTCATACTTGTGCATGAGTTCATCGTTCCATGGCGGGCAGGCACCATCCCAGCCATAGTAATCGCCTTTCATGTCAGGGTTTCCCGCAGTAAAACTGGTGAAGTCATTGATGCCCTGGCGAGAGCCGATAGGTCCTGGTGGATTTGTTTTGCCCCCAATCGTCACTTCTGATGAGCAGGCACCTTCGGCAATTTCGCCGTCGGTGGCCGCTATATCAACCATGATCCAATGACAGAAGTTGGCTCGTGGCATATCAGCCGGTATGACTTTGCCTTCCTGATTGATATTGTCTTTCACGGTTGGTACATCCGGGTCGTTGCAGAACAGCACTAGCGATTTGGCTGCTGCGGGCACGTCGCTCCAACGCAGGTGTGGGCTCAGGTTGCGACCGAGAGTCATGTGCTCTTCAGGATGCGGGATACCGAAGGCGGTGCTGTCAGGCATGGCTTGATTGTCTGCAAATGAATCGGATATAAGTTTCATGGCGCTTGCCTGTTGTATTGGTGAAAGACCTCGGTATCCTGCCACAGGCAACCCTGAATTAAAATTGCCGGACTCTGGCGTTGTGAAATGGTTTTCACAACGGTAATGCACGTACAGAAAACGCTATCTACTATGGCTTCAAAAGCACCGAAAAAATCTGAAACAGTATTGCTGGACGGTCCGGCAGGAAAGCTTGAGTGCTTACTCGAGGTTCCGGCAGATTGTCATGGGCGTCAGGTGGCGTTAATTTGTCATCCTCATCCGCTTTATCAGGGAACTATGCACAATAAGGTTGTGCACACGTTGGCCCGGTCGATGCATGACCTTGGAATTCCTACGTTGAGGTTCAATTTCCGTGGCGTTGGCGGCAGTGAAGGCGAGCACGCAGATGGTATTGGCGAAACGGATGATACTGTGTTCTTGTCGGCTTGGTTGCTGGAGCAGTTTCAGGATGCTGAGTTATGGCTTGCAGGGTTTTCGTTTGGCGGGATGGTCGCCGTGCTGGCCGCTAATCGCTGCAATGCGCAGCAGTTGATTACGATTGCTCCTGCCGTTGGTATGATCGGAGAGGGCGCGGAGTTGAACCCACAAGCACATTGGCTGTTGGTTCATGGCGCTGATGATGAGCTAATCGATGCGGCTACGGTACTCAGCTGGGTTGAAACTCTGAGTACAAAACCGGAGGTAGTCATTCTTCCGGATGCCACCCACTTTTTCCATGGGCAGCTGGTTACCTTGCGTAAGCTGTTGGTTGAAAAATTGTCTAACGCCACACGTTTTTCACTATAGGTATGGCTTAAATTGGAGGTTCAGAATAGATGTTCGCAAAATTAAAAGATTTGTTTACCGCAGCAGAAGAGGCTTCTCCTGAAGAAGGCAATAAGCTGCAGATTTCGCTTGCTGCATTACTGGTTGAAATGTCGCGAGCCGACTTCGATCAGACTGACGCTGAGAATAATGAGATAGCTCGGTTATTGGCTGAGCACTTTAGCCTCTCTGAAGCTGAGGCTCTGGCTTTGCTCGACAAAGCTCAGGTGGCAACCGATGATTCTGTGTGCCTGCATGATTTTACCCGCACGCTTCACAACAACATGGAGCCGGAAGAAAAAATTAAGGTCATCGAGTTATTGTGGCAGGTGGCCTTAAGCGACGACAAACTCGATAAGTATGAAGACTATCTGGTGCGCAAGGTCGCTGACCTGATGCACGTTTCCTCAGGCGATGTCCTGCGGTTAAGGCATCAGGTTAAAGAAGGCGGTTAGATCATCCCCACCGCTGGCGAGCAGGCTATGCCGCCAAGAAACAATCCTTGTGGCAGCAGCATCATCAATGCCTGAATCGCAACAATTGCGAATATAGGCGTTAGATCTATGCCGCCAATCGGCGGTATTAGTTTGCGAAATGGCTTGAGCGCAGGTTCGGCCAGTTGCCCCACGAGTTGAGCGGTCGGGTTGTAGCCCCCGGTTGACACCCAGCTCAGTATCACCGAGACAAGAATCACGAAGAAATAGAGGTTTAGCACGGTGCGTGAGAGGCCTAGCCCCGTCATCCCGAGTATTTGAATAAGACTTGGGGTAGCGTCACAGAATAGGGTGAGCAGTAAGGCAAATTCAGCTGCCTTCAAGCCGACTGCCACCAGCAAGCTGCTGGTGTCGAGTCCGTATGCTGAGGGAATGTAGCGACGCAGGGGTAATACCAGAGGGTTGGTTACTGTCAGAATAAACTTGACCATCGGGTTTCGGTAGTCGGCACGTTGCCATTGCAGAATGATGCGCAATATAAAGGCAATGATGTAAAGGTTGACCAGCGTGCTGACAACAAAGATTACTGCGTTATCCATATCTATAGTTCCGGGTTGTGTGCTGTTTAATCTTTGCCAAGTTCGATCGAACGCTCGCGTGCCGCATTGAGCGCTTGCTGGAATATAGTGCGAATATCGCTATTTTCCAAAGAGTTTATTGCCGCTTCTGTCGTGCCGCCGGGTGACGTGACCCGGCGTCGTAGTTCGGCAAGCTCAGTATCGTCTGCAGCAGCCAGACTAGCGGCACCGAGAGCAGTTTGTACGGCGAGTTTGCGTGAGACGTCTTTACTGAAGCCAAATTCTTCTGCGCCTGCGGCGAGCATTTCCATGACTAGATAGAGATATGCCGGGCCACTTCCGGATATCGCCGTAATGGCATCCATGAGCGATTCATCCTCCAGCCAGACCACTTCGCCGGTTGCTTTGGCGATATAGTCGGCTGCTTCACGAGCATCGCTATCAACTGAGGTGTTGCCGATAAGACCGCTCATTCCTAGTCCGACGACCGAGGGTTGATTCGGCATGTTTCGCACTACGGCAATGCCACTGCCAACGCTTGCTTCTATGGTGGCAAGGGTTATGCCTGCTGCTATAGAAATAACCAATGCTGGTTTGGTCGCAGAAATCTCTTCTGCCACGGCGGCAATGTATTGAGGCTTTGTTGCCAGCACCACGATATCGCTGCATTCCGCTATTTCTGTATTTGAGCGACTCACTATTAGGTCTTGCGATAGTGCCCTAAGTCGTTCGGCTTGGTTGCCGTTCGGCTCCGCGACCGCAATCTGATTGGCTGCATGCCCGGCATTGAGCAGCCCACGGATGATTGCCTGAGCCATATTGCCGCCGCCGATAAAGCCAATCGTCTTATTCATATCTGTTCTCGTTGTAAGGCATGTAAGCCTGATTTAGCTGCGCGAACCAAAAAGTGCGGTGCCGATACGCACCATTGTGCTGCCTTCCATTATCGCTGCTTCGAGGTCGTTAGACATCCCCATCGACAAGGTATCTGTATTCGGGTGTTTCTGCTGCAGTTCATCAAATAGGCGCCTCATCAGACGAAAGGGTTCACGCTGAGCAAGTTCCTCTGTGTGTGCTGTAGGTATGCACATTAAGCCCCGCAGAGTCAGATTTGGCAGTTCTGCAATAGCATCGGCAAGCGCAGGCAGTTCCTGAGGACTTATTCCACCATGTGTATCTGTGGGGTCTGTTTGTACCTGAATTAATACCTGCAAAGGCTCTGAGTCTTCGGGGCGTTGCTCGCTTAGTCGACGAGCGATTTTAAGACGATCAACCGTTTGTACCCAGTCGAAATGTGTGGCGATATCCCGTGTTTTGTTGCTCTGTATCCGGCCTATAAAGTGCCATGTTGCCTGGAAATCTGCATTTTTTATCTTTTCCAAGGCCTCAATGACATAGTTTTCGCCAAAATCTGTGATCCCGTTGGCAGCAGCCATACGGATAGCTGAAATATTATGTCGTTTACTCACCGCCAACAGCATTACCTCATCCGGGTTTCGCACAGCTACTGCTAAAGCCCTTGAGATACGTTCGTTTAAGCGGGTTAGGTGTTCCGTGATACCTGTCACAACGCGGTTCCTATTAATGCCTATACAATGTGACCAATAATGAGTGCTTATGGTAAATCAAGCACATACATCCAGCAGTAGTAAATAAGGGACTGATATGGCCGTAGATATTGCTCAATTGCTTGCCTTCTCGGTAAAGAATAACGCGTCAGATTTGCATCTGTCCGCAGGTGTGCCGCCGATGATTCGTGTCGATGGCGATGTTAAGAGAGTCAATATGCCGGCTCTTAGTCATAAAGACGTACACAGTATGGTGTACGACATTATGAATGATAAGCAGCGTAAGGATTTTGAAGAATTCCTGGAAACTGATTTTTCTTTTGAAATACCAAAGCTTGCTCGCTTCAGGGTAAATGCATTTAACCATGCTCGCGGTGCTGGTGCCGTGTTCCGTACTATTCCCTCGACCATCTTATCTCTCGATGATCTGATGTGTCCGGCGATCTTTAAGGATATCTCAATGGCTCCGCGCGGTATCGTGCTGGTAACCGGCCCCACGGGTTCAGGTAAATCAACCACACTCGCTGCGATGGTTGATTACGTTAACAAAAATCGTCCTGATCATATCCTGACAATTGAAGACCCCATCGAATTCGTTCACGAATGCCATATGTCGCTGATCAATCAGCGTGAGGTGCATCGTGATACGCATGGATTTAATGAAGCGTTGCGCTCGGCGTTACGTGAGGATCCTGATGTCATTCTGGTTGGCGAGCTGCGTGATCTGGAAACGATCCGCCTGGCCCTTACTGCTGCAGAAACCGGCCACTTGGTGTTCGGTACATTGCATACATCCTCAGCGGCTAAAACCATTGATCGTATTGTCGATGTGTTCCCCGCTGCAGAGAAAGAAATGGTGCGCTCAATGTTATCCGAGTCATTGCGTGCGGTTATTTCACAAACGCTGCTGAAACGCATTGGCGGCGGGCGTATTGCAGCTCACGAGATCATGATGGGTACCCCGGCAATCAGAAATCTGATTCGCGAGGGCAAAATTGCACAGATGTATTCAGCTATTCAGACAGGTCAGTCGCAGGGTATGCAGACGCTCGATCAGAATTTATTACAACTCATGGAGTCAGGAGCGATCAGCAAGGAAGAGGCTCGCTTTAAGGCTAGCAATAAGGAATCATTCTAGTTCGTCAGTACAGGTGACGTAGCTACCGGAGCAAGGGAATGGAAAGAGATCAAGCCACGCGACTTATGCAGTCGTTGCTTAAAAAACTAGTGGAAAAAGGAGGTTCTGATTTATTTATCACATCAGCATTTCCACCCGCATTAAAAATTGACGGTGAATTGCACCGTGCAGCGGAAGCTCCGCTTACTGCAGATCAGAGCGCTATCATGGTCCGCTCAATTATGAACGATAAGCAAGCGCGCGATTTCGATGCGACGAAGGAGTGTAACTTCGCCATTAACCCTGCAAACATCGGCCGCTTCCGCGTGAGTGCGTTTGTGCAGCAGGGCAATGTTGGCGCTGTTTTACGCCGTATCATTACCCAAATCCCCACCGTGGATGAGTTGTTTCTGCCGGCGATTTTGAAGGACGTGGCAATGATTTCCCGCGGCCTGGTGATGGTTGTTGGTGCAACAGGCTCAGGTAAGTCGACTTCTTTGGCTGCTTTGGTTGGCCATCGAAATCACAACTCCCGTGGTCACATCGTTACGATTGAGGATCCGGTGGAATACGTGCATCCGCATGGTCGTTGCGTGATTACTCAGCGTGAAGTGGGTGTTGATACCGATTCATGGCACGCGGCGCTAAAGAACACTTTGCGTCAGGCTCCGGATGTCATCATGATTGGTGAGATTCGTGACCGCGAGACCATGGAATACGCGGTTCAGTTTGCCGAAACAGGTCATTTGGTTCTGGCAACTTTACATGCGAACAGTGCTAACCAGGCGCTTGATAGAATCATTAACTTCTTTCCGGAAGAAAAACGTTCCCAGTTATTGATGGATTTATCGTTGAATATTCGCGCGATGATTTCACAGCGGCTGGTGCCTAAAGAAGACGGCGATGGGCGTATCGCTGCAATGGAAATCATGCTGCATTCACCATTGATCGCGGATCTGATTTTCAAAGGCGAGGTTTCTGCTATTAAGGAGATTATGGCGAAGTCGACGCGCTTGGGAATGCAGACTTTTGATCAGGCGCTCTTTAATCTATATGAGCAGGAAATGATTTCCTATGAGGAAGCTTTGCGTAATGCCGATTCTAAGAACGAATTGCGCTTGCGGGTTAAACTCGAGAGTAAGCGCGAGAATACGCGGGATAAAGAACCCGAAGAAAGCCTGAATCTACTTGAAGAGGGTAAAGGCAGTACTGTCATTTCCTAAACCGAACATAGAGAAAGAATCAACACAATGAATGTAGCACCACTTTTTAAATTGATGGTTGAAAAACGGGCGTCCGATTTATTCTTCACATCGTATGCACCCGTAAAAATTAAGATTGACGGCAAGATCTTGCCTGTTAATCAGCTTGAGTTAACCCCTAAAATGGTGAAGCAAGCGGCGGTCGAACTGATGGATGAAGCGCAGTTCGATAGTTTCAGTAGAGAGTTTGAGTGCGACTTCGCAATCTCTAAGGCTGGCTTGGGTCGTTTTCGCGTTAACGTGTTTATGCAGCGCGGCAATATTGCGATGGTGCTGCGTCATATCACGACTGAGCTGCCATCACTCGACGATTTGGGCGTGCCGCAGGTGCTGAAAGAACTAATCATGTTCCGGCGCGGGCTGGTGTTAATGGTGGGTTCTGCAGGCAATGGTAAATCGACCACCCTCGCTGGGATGATTAACTACCGGAATGACCGTACCTCGTCTCATATTTTGACTATTGAAGATCCCATTGAATTTCTTCACTCGAATAAGCGGTCAATTATTAATCAACGTGAGGTGGGTGTTGATACAAAGTCTTATGCGCGTGCGTTGAAAAGTGCAATGCGTGAAGCACCCGATGTGATCATGATTGGCGAGGTGCGTGACCGGGAGTCGATGCAGGCTGCTATCGATCTCGCAGGGACTGGCCATTTGGTGGTGGCTACTTTGCACTCCAATAATGCACCGGAAACACTCGATCGTATTATTAATATGTTTTCCCCGGATCAGCATCGGCAGGTGTATATGGATCTATCTCATTACCTGCGTGCAATTGTTTCGCAGCGCCTCGTGAGCAGTATTGATGGCAAGCGTGTTGCGGCGGTTGAGGTGATGTTGAATACCTCTCATATTGCAGAGCTCATTAATCGTGGTGCCATTCCTGAGGTAAAGGAAGCGTTCACGTCGAGCTCTGAGAAGGGGATGCAGACTTTCGATCAAGCATTACTTGAGCTGTATAAGAGTGGTCGTGTGAGTATGGAAGAGGCGCTTGCCAACGCAGATTCACGCACTAACCTCGAGGCTTCAATTAACTTCGGTTGATACGCGGCTGAGCCGCTGCAGAACTATTTTAAAGCACTATTTCTAAACCCGACTATGGTCGGGTTTTTTATTGGGGATAGATTTCACTAGCTTTGAACACAGGGCCGTCGACACACACACGTTTCATCGCTGAGCCCTCTGTCGTGTGTACTTCAACTGCGCAGCCCGCGCAGCCACCGACTGCACATGCCATATATTCTTCCAGGCAGATCTGTGCATCCAGTCCGAACTCGCTTGCGAGTGTTGCAACAGCTTGCAGCATCGGCTCGGGACCACAGGCAAATATTTCCGTGTTGTTTTGTTGTTCGGGATTGGCTTTTAACCATTCGCGTGCAAGGTCGGTTACAAAGCCTTTGTGAACACCCGTGTAGTCTTGAAGACTTGCAAGTCGTGAAGGGATATTCATGGCTTCCATCTCCGGCACGCAGGACGTCGAATCAGAAGGCATGCCGCTTAGCTGTATGGCCGAGGGGCTTAGTTCGAACGGGAACGGCGACTCGGATCCCATGAATACCAACGGCGTGTAGTTGTTATCAGATGTATGGAGGTGCTCAGCGAGAAACAGCATGGGTGGAATGCCAACGCCGCCGCCAAGCATCAATTGAGTTTTTCCTGAAGTGCCCCTGCTAAAGCCATTGCCAATGGGGCCGAGCATGTTTACGGATGTCCCGAGGTCGGTTTTGCTCAGTGCGTCTAGCCCTACCCCGACAACCTTGAAATAGATTTCAATCCAGCCGGCATCACGGTCGACACGCATGAGCGAAACCGGGCGCCGCATCGGAATTTCGGGATTGCAGCGAATGTGAACAAATGAACCGGGTTTGGCATGAGCAGCAACTTTCGGAGCCTCAATTCTCATGATGAACTGACGATCTGGGAACTCATCGATTGAGAGCAGAGGCCCTTCATCTACGAATATAGTGTTGCGATTTTCTTTACCCATTATGTTGCTGCTTATTGGTGTTGTTTAGTTCTAGCGCGATTCCATTACAGCGGAAAGTACCGCCATACGAACTGCCAGCCCATTAGTGACTTGTTCCTGAACCACCGATTGAGAACCGTCTGCTACATCGCCGGAGATTTCGACATCCCGGTTCATGGGGCCGGGGTGCATGACGATGGCATCCGGCTTTGCGAGCGCGACGCGCTCTGCAGTGAGTCCGTAGCGCAGGTTGTATTCCTGTTCGGTGGGAATGCCTACGGGGTCATCAATGCGCTCACGTTGAATACGCAGCGCGACTAAAACATCCGCATCACGCACAGCCTCATCGGTATCGGTGTACAGAGTGGCATTGGGGTACAAGCTCATGTCCGGAGTCATGCCACCCGGCGCAACCAAGCAAATATCATTGTTGCCCATAATGTTCAGGCCGCGGCATAGTGAACGCGCCACACGTGAGTGAGCGATATCGCCAATAATTGCAACACGTAAGCCATCAAGTGTGCCCTTGCTGCGGCGAATGGTGAGCATGTCCAACAGCCCTTGAGTCGGGTGCGCAACAGATGCTTCGCCGGCATTCAGAACGCTTGCGTGTGAATCGAGATGGCCTGCAATGAACTCGGGGATGCCGTCACCGGCATCGCGTACGACAAACACATCAACCTGCATGGCCTGCAAGGTAAAAATGGTGTCGAGTATGCTTTCGCCTTTCTTTCTCGATGACATGTTTACGTCAAGATTAAGCACATCAGCGCTCATACGTTTTGCAGCGAGCTCGAACGATGCGCGGGTGCGCGTGCTTGGCTCAAAAAACAGGTTGGCAACCGTGCGACCCTGTAAGCCGAAATCGCGGGCAGGTAGTGTGCCTTTCGGGCGAAGATAGGATTCCGCATGATTAAGCAGCTTTGTAATGAATGCTTTATCGAGGCCATCTAGGCTGAGCAGGTGCTTTAGCTTGCCTGCAGGCGTTAGCTGCAGAGACTGGGATGTTTGGTTGTTCATGTAGTTGTGGCCGGTATTAGTTAGTTCGGGCGTTTGTTTGCAGCCAGCTTTCCGCGATAAGGCAGGCTGCGAGACTGTCTATTTCTTCTTTATTAACTTTTTTTGTTTTCAGACCCAGACGACGCTGTTCTTTAAGTATCGAACTTGCCTCCGCCGAGGTGAGCCGTTCATCTATGGTATCCGTAGGCAAATCATAACGCCCACCAAGCAGCTCTGCGAATTCTTTTGCTCTTTTGGACATCTCCGACTCGGTCCCGTCCATATTATAGGGCATACCTATAATGAGAATGTCCGGGCGCCATTCTTTGATAATGGTATCTAACTCTTGCCAGTCGGGCACGCCCTGTTGAGCGCGGAGGGTGGTGACCACCGAGCTGGTTCCTGTAATAGCCGAGCCGCTTGCTACGCCGATCCGCCTGCCACCAAAGTCGAAGGCCAGGATCGCGGTGATAGCAGGGCTATTGCTCATGCGTGCCCGGCTACCGGGCTGATGCTCGCCGGGTCAACGCCGAGCAGTCGCGCCGATGCTTCCCAGCGGTCTTCCAGTGGTGTTTCAAACAGTATTTCGGGCTTGGCTGCGACACTTAACCAAGCATTGTCAGATATTTCTGTTTCCAATTGTCCGGCCTCCCATCCCGCATAGCCAAGGATAAACAGCATTGGATCCGGTCCATTGCCGGCAGCCAGCGCTTCGAGAATATCGGACGATGTTGTTACTGAGATACCGTCATCGAAGGCTGCGGAGCTGTCCCATAGTGCTGATAGCTCAGTGTTGCTCCGATGCAATACAAACCCGCGTTCAGGTTGTACCGGTCCACCGAGCAATACGGGCTGCAGGTTTAGTGTCGGATTGGTGCTGGTTATAGACAGTTGCTGCATGACATCGCTCATATCAAGGTCGATGAGTCGATTGATAATGAGTCCGAATGCACCACCTTCATTGTGCTCGAGAATATACGTGACGGTATGGTCAAAGTTAGGGTCATTGAGGCCCGGCATAGCGATTAGGAGATGCCCACGCAAATTGTTTGACGTATCCATAGGTCTATTGTCTCACGCTGAGAGAACTATTGTTGTTCGCTAACCGAGAGTTTGGATCCCGGCGTGTCGCCAGTGAAATACCATTCGTAAGAGAAACGCAGCACGTCGAAGTCTTTCTTCAGGAAATCCGGAAACGGGTCAAACGGCGCGGCCATACGCAGAATATTGATGGCCGCCTGGTCCAGCTTCTTTTCTCCGGAGGAGCGTACTATGAGGGCTTCTTGTAATGTTCCGTCTGCCGCAACAGCAACTTCGAGCACCGGGTTTCTGAGAGCCCCGCTGGTTGCCGGGAAGTTCATGGTGCCGACGCGTTCGATTTTTCTTTTCCAGCCTTCAAGATAGGTAGCGATGCGCGATTCGCGCGTGTTGGCGCTAATAATAAGCTCACGGGGGTTTGAGCTCTTGATCAGGGTTTGTTCGCTTGGGTCTGCAACAATCTCGGTCGGGTTGCTGTCACCACTGAGTCCCTGCCGCATTTGTTCTATTTCCTGCTGCTTGATGATGACTTCTTGTTCGAGTCTGGCTTTTTCAGTTTGATTGGAAACCAATAAGGTTTGCTGAGTGTTATTCGTTTGCTGCCGTTCAATGGGCTGGTCTGTGCCATCTTGCGGTGTTCCTGCTATGAGGGTGTCACCGGTTTCGCCGTAAGCAATGCTTACGGGAACATCCTCGCTGGTATTCCCTGAGCCCAGCAGGCTGCGCTCAGCAAGTAGTTCGGCATCTTCAGAGGCGATTTGTTTTTCGTATTCACTGGTAATGATGACGACTTCAAGTGAGGTTGCTTCGTCGTCATCTGTGGGGGCATCCCCTGCGGTGAATGTCACGCCCATAATCAACACACCATGAAATAAGGCGGCAAGAAACAGGGTGGCCGATAAGTAATCTCCCGGCGCCTTGGACGGCGACCTTGATGGCGGCAACGATTCTGCAGTTGCGACAGAGTTAGTGCTCATGAGCGGATCACTTCTGATTAATGCCTTTTATAATCAGACACTTATATTCAAATTCGGG
>RCNB010000333.1_pt1 | contig 32127 bp, 33 predicted proteins | sample 2041321 | NCBI WGS metagenome assembly RCNB01 (sample SAMN09708232, study PRJNA481090) | Marine sediment metagenome, whole genome shotgun sequencing project.
TGGGACGAATTGAAAAAACTATTAACGGATAAATAAAGTTTTATAATGGCACATCCTAAAAGAAAAATTTCCAGAACTAGGAGAGATAAAAGAAGAACGCATTACAAGGCAGTAGCACCAACATTGGCTACGGACTCTACTACGGGAGAAATGCACTTGTATCATAGAGCACACTGGCACGAAGGTAAATTACATTACAGAGGCCAAGTTTTAATTGACAAAACAGAAGAGGTAGAAGCTTAAATTGCTCCAGCCTAAATAGATAACTCCCACCTTTGATAAAGGTAGGGAGTTTTTTTTCGTTTTAAAGTTATTTCCTACAATCACATAATGATTCGATTCTAACTATCCTAACTTATTTTACAGGGGTATTTTTTTTAAAAACCGACACATAATAAGCAAAAAGTCAACGAAAATCCTTAATTTTCAACACTTTTGACGTGTTTTTGAACGTTTTTTACACAAAAGCAATTAAAATATGACTAAAATAACGGCAGCTATTACCGCTGTAGGCGGCTATGTTCCCCAGTTTGTCCTGACTAATAAAATGCTCGAGAGCATGGTAGACACAAATGATGAGTGGATTACCAGTAGAACAGGAATAAAAGAAAGGAGAGTATTAAAAAAAGAGGAAGGCGAAGGCACTTCCTATTTGGCTATTAAAGCGGCGAACAACCTCATTGAAAAAAGCAACCTAAATCCTGCTGAAATAGATTTGGTTATCGTAGCAACGGCTACACCAGACAGTATGGTAGCATCCACAGCTGCTTTTGTAGCTTCCGAAATTGGTGCTACAAATGCTTTTGCTTACGATTTGCTAGCTGCGTGTTCTAGTTTTCTTTTTGGCATGTCAACCGTTGCCTCCTACATAGAAAGCGGTCGTTATAAAAAAGTGTTATTGATAGGAGCAGATAAAATGTCCTCCATATTGGATTATACAGATAGAACCACGTGTATTATTTTTGGAGATGGAGCCGGCGCTGTGCTCTTTGAACCAAATACAGAAGGTTTAGGATTACAAGATGAATATTTGCGTGCAGACGGTGCCGGAAGACAATTCTTGGGAATGGAAGGTGGCGGCTCTATTATGCCTGCTACTGAAGAATCCGTAAAGAATAAAAAACACTATATATTTCAGGAAGGTAAAGCTGTATTCAAGTTTGCTGTTTCTAATATGGCCAATGTTGCAGAACGCATCATGGACCAGAATAATCTAAATAGTTCCGATGTGACTTGGTTAGTACCTCACCAGGCCAATAAACGCATTATTGATGCTACGGCCAACAGAATGGGCCTAGATCATTCCAAGGTAATGATGAACATACAACGGTATGGAAACACTACTTCTGGAACCTTACCCTTGTTGCTTCATGATTACGAAAAGCAACTAAAAAAAGGGGATAACCTTGTATTTGCTGCTTTTGGCGGCGGATTTACCTGGGGCTCTATTTATTTAAAATGGGCCTACTAATTTTAATTAAACCAGCATCTAAACAAATAGTACACTATGGATATTAAAGAAATACAAAGCCTAATCAAGTTCGTAGCCAAATCAGGGGCAAGCGAAGTAAAGCTAGAAACGGATGACATCAAGATTACCATCCGTACGGGTAGTCTAAGTTCAAACGAACCTACCTATGTACAATCCTTGCCAATGGCCCAAGCATCAATGGCACCCGCCATGCCTGCTCCTGTTGCTACTGAAATACCAGCAGCAGCTAGTGCTAACGAAAGCGCTGCGGATGACGATGCCAAATACATTACTATCAAATCTCCTATCATTGGTACCTTCTATAGAAAATCTGCGCCAGACAAGCCTTTGTTTGTTGAGGTTGGCGATACTATTACCACAGGAGACGTGCTTTGTGTTATAGAAGCCATGAAATTGTTTAACGATATAGAATCGGAAGTTTCAGGTAAAATCGTTAAAGTCTTAGTGGAAGATTCTTCACCTGTAGAATTTGACCAGCCTTTATTCTTGGTAGATCCATCATAATTTTAAGTTTAGAAGTTTTACAGTTTACGGTATAATGCTACGGCGATTAAACCAATGAACTACTAAACCATATACTCTTAAACTAAAATACTATGTTCAAAAAAATACTAATAGCAAATAGAGGAGAGATTGCGTTACGTGTTATACGTACCTGCAAAGAAATGGGCATTAAGACAGTTGCTGTTTATTCCAAAGCAGATGAAGAAAGTCTACATGTGCGTTTTGCGGATGAAGCCGTTTGTATTGGTCCTCCACCTAGTAGTGAATCCTACCTTAAAATACCCAATATTATAGCCGCTGCGGAAATTACTAATGCAGATGCCATACACCCGGGATATGGATTCCTATCGGAAAATTCTAAGTTTTCCAGAATATGTGCCGAGCACGATATTAAATTTATTGGTGCTTCCGGAGATCAAATAGACCGTATGGGAGATAAGGCTACTGCCAAGGCTACCATGAAAGAAGCAGGGGTTCCTTGCGTTCCTGGTTCCGCAGGTTTGTTGAAAGATGTTGCCGATGCAAAAAAAATAGCCAAAAAAATGGGCTATCCTGTTATGGTCAAAGCTACTGCCGGTGGCGGTGGAAAAGGGATGCGTGCCGTTTGGAAGGAAGAGGAAATGGAGGAGCTTTTTGAAAGTGCCGTACAAGAAGCCACTGCAGCCTTTGGCAACGGTGGAATGTACATGGAAAAGCTTATCGAGGAGCCTCGACATATTGAAATCCAAGTAGTGGGTGACCAATATGGGAAAGCCTGTCATTTGTCCGAACGAGATTGTTCCGTACAAAGAAGGCATCAAAAACTTACGGAGGAAACCCCTTCTCCGTTTATGACGGATAAGCTTCGCGAAGCCATGGGTAACGCCGCAGTAAAGGCAGCGGAATACATAAAATATGAAGGTGCCGGTACCGTAGAATTTTTGGTGGACAAACACAGAAAGTTCTATTTTATGGAAATGAATACCCGTATACAGGTAGAGCACCCTATTACAGAACAGGTTATCGATTATGACCTGATAAGAGAACAGATATTGGTAGCGGCAGGCGTGCCAATTTCGGGTAAGAACTACCTCCCTAAGTTACATTCCATAGAATGTAGAATTAATGCAGAAGACCCATATAACAACTTTAGGCCTTCACCGGGACGCATAACTACACTGCATACACCTGGTGGACATGGGGTGCGAATGGATACACATGTATACAGCGGCTATAGCATTCCGCCTAACTATGATTCCATGATTGCTAAACTTATCACTACGGCACAAACTCGAGAAGAAGCCATCAATAAAATGAAACGTGCCTTGGACGAATTTGTAATCGAGGGGATCAAAACAACGATTCCGTTCCACAGGCAATTAATGGATCATCCGGATTATTTAGCCGGGAACTATACCACGGCCTTCATGAACGATTTTGTCATGGATCCAGAACCAAAGGAATAGACTATAGTAGACTCCGGCCTTAAAGCCGGAGTTTTTTTATTGTTCATTCTTATCACATGAGCGTATTGGAATAAAAAAGATTGGCTCTTAATTCTTTCATTATCGACTTAATCTAAGCCGATAATTACAAAAAGGAATAGTCCCGCCATTCGTAAAACAAAAATGGTGTTTTCACCATCATGCATTTTAACGATTATGAATCTTAGCTACTGGGAATATAAAACTTGGCTCTCCAATATCGATTTTACTGTTGTTGGAAGCGGTATCGTGGGGCTTAATTGCGCATTACAATTACGAAAACGCCATCCCAAAGCTAAAATAGTGGTATTGGAAAAAGGCCTATTACCACAAGGCGCCAGCACCAAAAATGCAGGGTTTGCCTGTTTTGGAAGTGTTTCCGAAGTCTTGTCAGATTTAAAAACCCATTCAGAGGAAGAAGTAGTGCAATTGGTCCAAGATCGTTGGGACGGTATAAACGCTTTACGTCAAATTTTGGGAGACTCAGCAATAGATTTACAAATACATGGAGGTCATGAGCTTTTTTTGGAAGCGCATAAAACCTTATACCAAGAGTGTGTTTCAAAACTGAAATTGGCGAATGAATTACTGCATCCTGTCTTTCGCACTGATGCTTTTAAACTGTCGCCAAATAGGTTTAGGTTCAACCGCATCGAACAGAATTACATTTCACACCGTTTTGAAGGTCAAATAGATACAGGTAAAATGATGCAGAGCTTATTGCAAAAAGCCCGTTTAGAAGAAATTACAATTTTAAACGGAGTAACAGTAAAGTCCTTTCAAGATAATCCAGATTCCGTTGCTATAGAAACCAATGCCTTTTCGTTTTCATCTAAGAAGCTATGTGTTGCCGTTAACGGGTTTTCAGGCGAGCTTATAAAAGAAAAAGTTAAGCCTGCAAGAGCGCAGGTCATCATTACCAAACCAATAAAAAATCTTGCTATTAAAGGCACCTTCCATCTGCAGGAAGGCTATTATTACTTTAGGAACATAGACAACAGGATTTTATTAGGTGGTGGACGAAATCTAGATTTTAAATCAGAAGAAACTACAGAGTTCGGTACTACGGAGTTGGTTCAAAATAAACTAGCGGATATCCTGAAGAAGGTTATTTTACCGGACACCTCTTTTGAAATAGATTATTCATGGAGCGGAATCATGGGTGTGGGCAAGCAAAAGAAACCTATTGTTAAACAGTTGTCCAACAATGTGGCCTGTGGCGTACGTTTGGGAGGAATGGGTATAGCTATTGGCACTAAGGTTGGAGGGCAATTAGCAGATATGTTTTAATCACAATAGCGTATTTTTTATTGAAAATAGCTCCTTGGAATTGGAAACGGTCGAATATTCTTATTATATTGTCATCCCCATAAAAATCAACATCTTACTTCATTTAGATATTTTTTGACCTCGCCATTGTAGTTCACTACAAGATGCTATGCACATAGCTGAACATTATATGAAAAAAGATTTTAAAAAATACGGGGTATACGCCTTTTTAAGTCTGTTATTATCCACCGTTTGTAGTTGCTCTATTACGCAAACATCTTATCAACGAGAATACAACAGAATTTGGAGAGAAATGGTAAAAACCCAGGCGTGGCAGAAATCCTTGGAAAAACAAGCCCAAGAACAAGAGCTATACGCCAGTGCAGATAGCGAAATAATTGTTTTTGAAGGACCAAATATTGCAAAGAGGAAAACACTTTTTGAAAATGACTACCAGTCCTTAGTAGCCAGAGCATACTTTAAAATTATTACAGAGGCCGAAAAAGCAGATGCCCGTATATCTGCTGAATATATAATATTACAGGAACGGGAAGAGCAAAATCCAACAGGTGTTGACAAACAATTCAAAAAGAAAAAGGAAGAAGTGTCCAAAAAATATGAGGCCCATAAAGCAATGCTAAGTGGACTCAAGTCTTGGAATATTTTTAGTGAGAACAGATCGGGAGATTTGGACTATTTTAAGGCGGAACATCGGAACGATGTTGAAGCTATGATGGCCAAGGGTGAAGCAGATGGACAAATCGTTAACTTTTTGATTTATAAAATGGCTGATCTCTATCATCTTGAAGAATAGCGACAATCTTGATGAACTAAAAGAAGCTGCATTTGCACATTGCAAAACATTTGTGTCTGGTAGACTAGCTCGTTTAAACAACCAAAGCAAAGAGATTTCTGAAGCTCTTACTTCAGAGACCAAAAGTAGTGCCGGCGATAAACACGAAACGGGTAGGGCCATGTTACAATTAGAAAGAGAAAAGTTAGGTGCTCAACTTGCTGAAGCCGAAAAAATGCAGGCCTTGCTGTATAAAGTCCCGTTGAAGCCAATTTCTTTAAGTATTGGGTTGGGTGCTCTGATTGTCACTTCTGGACACTGCTATTTTCTTTCTGTTTCTGCAGGGGAATGTAAACACAAAGACCACGTAATTTATTGTATTTCTCCGGCAACACCCATTGGAAAATTATTATTGGGAAAACAAGCAGGGGGTAGTTTCAATTTTCAATCCAAGGAAAATAAAATACTGGTAATTAGATGATTATATATTTTTTAGCTTTAGATACTGTAGATTTATTCGTATCTTTTTAAGACCTAATTAATATATAAAAATCATGACAACACAAGAAGTAGCCCAAAAATTAGTGCGCCTTTGTAAGGAAGGGAAGTATCCAGAAGCGTATAATATGTATGCGGAAGATGCAATTAGTGTAGAAATGGAGGGATGGACCGAAGGCCAACAAATCACAAAGGGCAGATCGGCAATTTTAGACGGATTTAAGCAGTGGCAAAGCAACATAGAAGAAATGCATGGAGGAACAGTTGGAGACCCTATAGTTGCGGGTAACCATTTTGTTGTACCTATGACTAGTGATGTGACGTTTAAACAGGGAGGCCGGGTACACATGGACGAATTATGTGTATATGAAGTAGCAAACGGACAAATTAAAAAGGCACAATTTTTCTACGAACTACCTCCACAATAGGCTTGTATCTTATTAATTTAATCTAAGTGAGGTTTGCTCCTATTCGCTTTTTTAAGTGCTGCCTTCTTTTTGGATTTCAATCTTTTTTCTACAGACGACCTAGACGGTTTAGAAGGTTTTCTTCTTTTGGGTTGAATCAGTGCTTTTTCTAGCAGAGCGAATACCCGTTTAACAACTATAGATTTATTCTTATGTTGACTACGAGATTCGTCGCATTGCAATAGCAGTACTCCATTTTTGGAAAGCTTTGACTTTAGTTTTAAATCAAGCCGGTTCCTTTCCCTTTCTGTTAAACCTTTAGAATTGTGGATATCAAAAGTTACTTCCACTTTAGAGGATACTTTATTAGCATGCTGACCACCTGGGCCACCACTGCGTACGGCCTTAAACTGAAGTTCTGATAAAATAAGGTTACTGTCCAAAAAAATGCTTTGGAACAAAAGTAACCAAACCAACTAAATTATTGATAACTGATAGCGCTCTAGGTTTTAACCGATGCATACAGGTAAAAGCAATAATACAAATACAATCAATGTCAATAAAAGATGAACTCTTCTCATGGTATAAAAATTAAAATTCCTAACCCTGAACGATGAAAATTTGTGGGCAGTGCGTCTAGCTCGCTATTTTTAGGAAACGTCATTACCCAAGGGTTAACTATAGCTGCAAAGATAAAATGAAACTTTTCTAAATCAAAAACTAATGCAGTCTTTGATTTATGGTTTCAAGCGCTATATTGAGATAGATATGCGTATCAAAATCCAATGCTACAGTATGATGAAAAAAGATGGCAGTACCGTTTGATGTTTCTCCCTTAGTTAGGTAATAGTTTCCCATAGGATAGATCTCTTTGACGGTAACCCGCAATCCTGAGGTATTTGAAACCTTAAGCTCATGTGCATAAACGATAATGGTTCTGTCAGAATGGGCGTAGGATTTTAATTGGGACATCGCTATGCTATTAGCTTCTCCAAATAGTGACGCTACATATAAGTTGCCAGGTTTATTATATAGTTCCATAGGATGTCCTTCGGCAATGGTATCCCTATTTCTCAACACTATCATTCGGTCCATAAAAGGTAGTACATCATTGTGGTCGTGCGTGGCTACGATACATGTAATTTCATTTTCTTTTGCATAGGCAAAGATATTTCTCCGAAGACTATTTTTTAAAAAGTTATCTATATGTCCAAAAGGTTCATCCAAAAGTAACACCTCGGGTTTTTGTGCCAAGACCCGGGCCAAGGCCACACGCTGTTGCTGTCCACCACTTAAGCTCTTTACTGTTTTATTAGCAAACTCCGTTAACTCTATCAGTTCTAATAGCTCCTGTGCCCGAGCCTCTAACTCTTCTGGATAAAAGACAGAAAGGTATTGGGAAATGTTTTCTTTTACCGAAATAAAAGGCATAAGATCAAAATCCTGAGATAGGTATTTCATAAAAGGAGCCCCAGGAATCAAATGGTGGGCTGGACCTAAAATCCGTTCATCTCCCCAGAATACATCGCCTTGTTCCAGGTCCATCAATCCGTAGATGATCTTTAACAAGGTACTCTTACCACAGCCGCTTTCTCCAATCAAGGCGACATGCTCACCTTTAGACACAGTAAGGTCGATGTCCTCCAATACAAGACCCTTGTCATAGGCAAAAGAAACATGTTCTACTCTAAGCATAATTTGGTTTTGCAAATAGCATATAAAAAATCCGCTCTAAAATAGAACGGATTTTTTATTAATTTATTGATAAAAGAATTTAGTCCTTGAATTCTTTCAGGACCGCTTTGTTGGGCAACTCATCATAACCCATATTATAAAGCGTAAAGCCGTAAATATCTGCATACTGCTCTATCGTTTTACTTACCGGCGTTCCCGCTCCGTGTCCAGCATTTGTTTCAATACGGATTAAGGTAGGATTGTTGCCAGTCTGTTTTTCCTGCAGTTCTGCTGCAAACTTAAAACTATGTGCCGGAACTACACGGTCATCGTGGTCTCCGGTGGTCACTAGTGTAGCGGGATACGACGTACCTGCTTTCACATTATGTACTGGCGAATAACCCTTTAGATAGTTGAACATCTCTGCATCGTCTTCAGAAGTACCATAGTCGTAGGCCCATCCGGCTCCTGCAGTAAACGTATGGTATCGCAACATATCCATAACACCTACAGCAGGAAGCGCTACCTGCATTAAATCTGGTCTTTGCGTCATTGTTGCGCCTACAAGTAGGCCGCCATTAGAACCTCCGCGAATGGCTAGGTATTCTTTTGAGGTATACTCATTGTCAATAAGGAATTCTGCCGCAGCTATAAAATCATCGAAAACATTCTGCTTTTTTGTTTTAATTCCTGCATCATGCCATTCTTTGCCATATTCCCCTCCACCTCTAAGATTGGGAACAGCATAAACGCCTCCTTGTTCCATCCATACAGCATTTACTATGCTAAAAGATGGCGTAAGACTAACGTTAAAACCGCCGTAGCCATAAAGGATAGTCGGGTTTTTACCATTGAGCTCCAATCCCTTTTTATGCGTAATAATCATAGGAACTTTGGTGCCGTCCTTTGAGCTATAAAACACCTGTGTAGAGGTGTAATCCTCTGGATTAAAATCAATCTCTGGCTTCCAATATTGTTCGGATTTCCCTGTCTCCACATCAAATTTATAGGAAGAGCCTGGCGTATTGTAATTGGTAAAAGAATAATAGAATATTCGATCATTTCTTTTACCACCAAACCCACTAGCGCTGCCTACACCGGGCAACTGTACCTCGCGCATCTTGTTACCTTGGTAATCATATTGGTCTACCTTAGATATAGCATCTACCATATATTCTGCGAAAAAGTAACCGCCTCCCGTATTGGGACTTAATACATGCTCTGTTTCTTGTATAAAATTTGTCCAATATTTTGGTTCTGGATGGCTCGCATCAACAGTCACTATTTTTTTATTTGGAGCATCCCTATCCGTAACTATATAGAGTGTAGAACCTACATTATCTATAACATAATTGTCCGAATCGGTGTCTTCTACAATAGGAATCAACAATCCATTAGGATCTTCTAAGTCTTGGATATAAAGTTTATTCCCTGAGGTAGATATGGAAGCCGATATAATCAAATACCGGTCGTCCTCCGTTACCCCAGCACCAATATACCTGTGTTTTTCAAGAGGCTTACCACCATAGATGAGTTCATCATCCTTTTGCTCGGTACCTAGCTTGTGATAATATACTTTGTGCTGATCCGTCTTTGCTGATAGTTCGCTGCCCTCCGGCTTATCATAGCTAGAATAGTAGAAACCATCGTTACCTCTCCAAGAGATACCACTAAACTTAATGTCAACTAAGGTATCTTCTTTAATCGTTCTTGATTCGGTGTCCATAATAATAGCCTTACGCCAATCACTACCACCTTCTGAAATTAAATATGCTGCCAAGGAACCGTCCTTAGTAAAACTTAGACCTGCCAATGAAGTGGTACCGTCTTCGGAAAAGGTATTGGGGTTTAGAAAAACCTCCGGTTCAGACTCTCCTTTTTTTCTGTACACCACATATTGGTTTTGCAGTCCATCGTTCTTATAAAAATAAGTGTAATCACCTTCCTTAAATGGAGAGCCCAACTTCTCATAATTCCATAATTTTTCTAAACGGTTTTTAATATCGTTTCTAAATGGAATGTTCTCAAGGTAACCAAAGGTGTTTTTATTCTGTTCGGCTACCCAAGCCTCTGTTTCTGCACTACGGTCATCTTCCAGCCAGCGGTAGGGATCCGGCACATCGGTTCCAAAATAGGTGTCAACGGTGTCAACTTTTGCAGTAGTAGGATAGGTCACGGCGATTGGTTCTCTTTTAGTTTCTGTTTTGCAAGCAGCAAGTAAAATTAGTGCTACTAGGCATAAAATTGGTTTTTTCATGGTGTATTGAAATTAGTCTGGTTAAAACTACCATAAAAAAACCTCCAAAACGGATATGTTTTGAAGGTTTTAACATTCTTTAGTCCCAGTATTTAAACCAATTCGTTTTTTATCAAATATTCCGCAATTTGAACTGCGTTTGTTGCAGCTCCTTTTCTAAGGTTATCTGCCACAATCCACATATTAAGGGTATTACGTTGTGTTTCGTCCCTGCGGATACGGCCTACAAAAACCTCATCCTTATCATGAGCGTAGATAGGCATGGGATACGTATTGGTGTCTGGGTTGTCTTGTACGGTGATGCCAGGAGTGTCGTTTAAAATACGACGGACTTCGTTCAATTCAAAATCGTTCAGAAATTCCACATTTACAGATTCTGAATGTCCACCAGTTGTAGGAATACGCACTGCCGTGGCCGAAATAGAAAAAGAACGGTCATTCAATATTTTTTGCGGTTCCCGAGCTAGTTTCATTTCTTCTTTAGTGTATCCGTTTTCCATGAAAACATCACAATGGGGTAGCGCATTGCGCCCAATAGGATAGGGATACGCCATTTCTCCTTTGATGCCTGCAATCTCGTTCTCCAATTGCTTTACAGCTTTAACACCGGTGCCCGATACGGATTGATAGGTAGAAACCACTACCCGTTTCATCTGATATTTTTTATGTAATGGAGCTAAGGCCATAACCAATTGTATTGTTGAACAATTTGGATTGGCTATGATTTTATCTGATGCAGTAATTTCGTCAGCGTTGATTTCAGGAACTACTAATTTTTTATTAGGATCCATACGCCAAGCAGAAGAATTATCTATAACCGTTGTACCTGCCTCAGCAAACTTTGGAGCCCATTCTAATGATGTATCTCCTCCTGCCGAGAAAATGGCGATATTGGGTTTATGTGCAACGGCATCAGCCATTCCGATGATCGTGTATTCCTTGTTTTTATAAAACAGTTTTTTGCCTACCGACCGTTCTGAAGCTACCAATAAAAGCTGGGTTATGGGAAAATTACGTTCTGCTAAAACCTTTAACATGACCTCTCCTACCATGCCCGTGGCGCCAACTACTGCTACTTTCATCTACTACGTATTAGAATTGAGGGACAAAAATAGGAAATACCGAGAGGTGTATCATCAATATTATTTTAAATATTAAAAATATAACAAAAAGTTTTAAACTTAACATTTTATGTTTTGCATTATTTGATAGACCAGTTCAGTATTATTATAATCCCGTATTTTATCCGGAATGTACTATCACCAAAAAAAGAACCGTCAATAGTGTTAGCGAAACAACTATTGACGGTTTAAAATTATACTGCAAGTGCAGCGGTCTGTCCTGAAATATTTCAGGAAATAACGTTGATACTTATTTTTTTAAGGAATCTCTAATTTCAGTAAGTAATTCCTCCGTGGTAGGACCTTTTGGTGCTTCTGGAGCAACTACTACAGGTGCTTTAGATTTATTGTAAGCCTTAACGATCATGAATAATACAAAACCAACAATGACCAAATTGATGATGGCGTTTACCCAATTACCGTACATTATTGCATTTTCCGGTAGTGAAATTGTTCCATCTGCTGCAACCACTGCCTCATCCAATACTACTTTCATATCGGCAAAGTTTATACCGCCAGCAAAGTGACCAATAATCGGCATCATAATATCGCCTACGAAACCTTTAACTACCAATCCTACTGCACCTGCCAAGATAACCGCAACAGCAAGATCAATGACATTTCCTGTCATTATAAAATTTTTGAATTCTTTTAACATGATTTAGTGTTTTTAATAATGGTTAATATTAAGTACGGCAATGTACTAAAAATATTGCTTTCTTAATGAAATGTTAATTAAGCTTTTAAGAAATGATAATTCGTTTTACACGTTGAGAAATACCTGTTAGCAGTTCGTAAGAAATAGTGTTTGCCGTTTCGGAAAACTCCTCAGCCGATAGCTCTGGCCCAAAAATAAGGACCTCATCACCTTCTTTGCAATCAATGCCAGTTACATCAATCATAATCATATCCATACACACATTGCCAATAATAGGCGCCTTCTTTCCTTGAATACTTACAAAGGTCTTACCATTACCATACTGTCTGCCAATACCATCCGCATGGCCCAATGGAAGTGTTGCAGAAACCCTAGGGCTGTTTTTGGCAAAGCGTCTATTGTAACCAACAGTTTCGTTTGGTTCTAAGTGATGAATTTGAGATATAATAGTTTTTAGCCGTGCTACGGGTTTCAACTCCTGATCTACGCTGGCTTCGTTTCCATAACCATAAAGTGCGATTCCACAGCGAACCATATCATATTGAGCTTCAGGATAATTTACGATTCCAGAAGTATTCAACAAATGGCGAAAAGGACGATATGGGAGCAAAGATTCCAATTGATCGGCAATACTTTGGAAGGCTGAAATCTGTTGTTTTGTAAAATCGCTTTCCGAGTGGTCTTCGGAAGCCGCAAGATGTGAAAATAGCGATACCGCCTTAATGTGCTTATTGGTATGAAGGACCTTGGCAATATACCCTACATCTTCTTTCCTGAATCCAAGTCTATTAAGACCTGTATTAAACTTAAGATGCACCGGATACTGAAGCTGTCCATGTTTTTTAGCCGTTTCCAAAAAACTATTTAAAATATTCTTGGAGTAGATACTAGGTTCTAGGCACCGTTCTATGAGCACATCAAAACTCACTTCTTGTGGGTGTAGTACCAGAATAGGGGTGGTGATACCTGCATCACGTAATGCTATCCCCTCACTCGCGTAGGCGACGGCAAAGTAATCCGTTCCTAATTCCTGAAGTTTTTTTGCAATGACTTGGGAATCGGTACCGTAGGCAAAGGCTTTTACTACAGATAAAAATTTCGTTTCTGGCCGTAGTTTTAATCGCAAATACTGATAATTGTGGGCCAGTGCCTTTAGATCCAGTTCTAGGACCGTTTCTCTCGCCTTAGCCATTAGAACTTTCGTTTTTGCTTTTTATTTCTTCTGATGATACGTCGATTTTCTTTACACGTTCCTTTAGCATTGCCTTATAAAAAGCACCCCTGCTTAAGGGTTCATACTCCTCAACTTCTCCTAGCATCACCAAGTTGTCGTTACTGGATTTCCTAAAGCTATAATTAGCCAAATTCCCTGTTCGCGTACAAATAGCATGCACTTTGGTTACGTATTCCGCAGTTGCCATTAATGCTGGCATAGGGCCAAAAGGGTTTCCTTTAAAGTCCATATCCAACCCGGCAACAATAACACGTACCCCTTTGTTGGCCAAATCGTTACAAACCGTCACGATTTCATCATCAAAAAATTGCGCCTCATCTATCCCTATAACATCGCATGTGTCTGCGAGTATACGGATGTTAGCCGCGGCAGGAACAGGTGTAGACCGTATTTGGTTGGCATCGTGGGATACCACCAACTCGTCAGCATAGCGCGTATCTACCATGGGCTTAAAAATTTCGATCTTCAGTTTAGCAAATTGTGCTCGCTTTAGGCGACGTATGAGTTCCTCTGTCTTTCCCGAAAACATAGATCCAGCAATCACTTCTATCCAGCCGAACTGTTCTTTGGGGTTAACGGTATTTTCGAGAAACATTTTGTAATTTTAGACGAAAATAAGATGTTTTTTCGTTCTAGTTTATAGAATGCTAAAGTTATTAAAAAAACGCACTGTATTCCGCAGAAATACATTAATTTGAAAGTGGAAAGCGATGTCACGTCGATTTAAAATATAAATCAAAGCTGTACCATAATGACTATTGTGCGCCTTTGATAGAAAGAAAAAGTAAAAGATGAAACAAAAGTTAAAAGATGAATTGATAAAAATGTCTACCGACATTATTACGTCTAGAGATATAAACGATATTCCTGCATTGTATGAAGCGGCCAAAAATCTCTATGAAAAATTAGCGGTATTAAAGTTTATTGAGGAAGAGCTGAATGACATCCAAGTGGATGTTTCCAAAAGTGTTATTGCGGAGAAGTTTGAAAAAATGGCGAATGCGGTATTAAGTGGAAATTCCTCGGTGCCTGAAAGTAATCCGCATCAAGAAGATATAATTATTCCAGGCATGGACACGATTAAGGATATGGTGTCCGAAATGCCAAGTTCCGAAAGCTTGGATGAAGTGTTGAACGAATTTATGGGAAATCCGGAACTCATGAAGAATGATAAGGAAATCTTTATGCCTGCCAATACTGAAAAAATAGAGAATCCAAAATCGTTAAACGACCGGTTGTCTAACAAAGAGCTTAAGGTAGATTTAAACAATAGATTGGCCTTTGTAAAACACTTATTCAATAACAGTACTGAAGATTATAACCGAGTGCTTTCGCAATTGAGTACGATAGATTCTGAAGAGCGTTCCATTTCTTTTATTACCAATATGGTGAAGCCGGACTACAAAAATTGGGAAGGAAAAGAGGAGTTTGAACTGCGGTTTATGGAATTGATAGCGCGGAGGTTCGCTTAAAAAAACACTCCTATATCAAACTATAAAACCTGGCACTTATGCTGGGTTTTATAGTTTAATAATCTGTTTTAGTATCACTACTTTTGTATAGAATTATTATCTGAACGCTATGGGGAAACTGTATTTGGTGCCAACACCAATTGGCAATCTAGAGGATATGACCCTTAGGGCCATTCGTATATTAAAAGAGGTAGACTTAATTCTTGCTGAGGATACCCGAACCAGCGGAAAACTATTACAGCATTTTGAAATAGCTACCCAAATGTATAGCCATCATATGCATAACGAGCATAGGACTGTTGATGGTATTATAAAACGATTACAGAACGGCGAGACCATAGCCCTAATTTCCGATGCTGGCACCCCAGCCATTTCCGACCCAGGGTTTTTACTGACGCGGGCTTGTTTGGAAAACGATATTGACGTAGAATGTTTGCCGGGTGCAACGGCGTTTGTCCCAGCATTGGTAAACAGCGGTCTCCCCAACGATAAGTTTGTTTTTGAAGGATTTCTTCCTGTAAAGAAAGGGAGACAGACCAGATTAAAGGTTTTAGCAGACGAGACCCGAACAATAATCTTCTATGAATCACCACATAAATTACTTAAAACACTTGCTCATTTTGTAGCTTACTTTGGTGCCGATAGACAGGTGTCTGTTTCTCGGGAACTCACCAAACTCTATGAAGAGACGCTTCGGGGTACTGCGGAAGAGGTGTTGCAACACTACACGGACAAACCGGCTAAAGGAGAAATTGTTATTGTAGTTGGCGGTAAGAAGTAATGCAAAAACTATTAACTGAAATAAGGAGTTGTGAGGTATGTAAGGCACATTTACCTTTGCCACCTAGCCCTATTGTTTCTGGAACTCAGAAATCAAAAATCATATTGGTAGGTCAGGCACCGGGAAAAAAGGCACATGACAATAATAGAGCCTGGGACGATCCAAGCGGTAAAAAACTACGCGAGTGGTTAGGCGTAAGCGAGGCACAATTTTATAATCCTGACAACTTTGCCTTAGTGCCTATGGGGTTTTGTTATCCCGGCAAGGCAAAAAGAGGGGATTTACCACCACGAAAAGAATGTGCCCCTTTATGGCACCCAGTAATCTGGGAACAGTTTGAAGATGTGAAATTGACACTGCTAATTGGAAAGTATGCTCAAGATCAGTATCTGGGAAGCAACTCCAAAAAGAACCTCACAGAAAACGTGGCTAACTATTCCCATTTTTTACCTAAGTATTTTCCGCTACCGCACCCTTCGCCTGTGAATCATTTTTGGCGGGGTAAAAATCCTTGGTTTGAGGATGAGGTTGTTCAAGAATTAAAAGAGTTGGTTGGAACTATTCTTAAAGCCTAAGCGTTATTTTACTAAAAAATTATTTGTCCTAAGGATTATTCTTAGTGCTGTAAGAAACTAAGCAAATTGTACAATCGGTATTTCAAAAACAGAATTCATTGCGACCTAGTCCGATATGATGATGTCTAATTTTCTTTTAATCCTTTTTCAAAAAGATAGGTAATCTCAGAACCAATAGTCAGTTTAAGTGTATCGGCATAGATAGAGTCCAATTCAGTTTTATGAGTAATTTTTGCCATATCTCTGGTGAATTTCACCTCATCAAAATCGGTCTTATACACACTTTTCGTTTTGCTTTCAATTGCGAATTCCCTAAAGTATTTGGAACTTAACCTAACCTCTTGCATTAGATTGTATTTGGCCGGTACCCGCACCGTCACGGAATACGAATTTGTCTTGTTGTAATCGTGGCTATAAAAAACTGCAGATACCAAAATATGATCTTTTTCCATAAATTGTATCTTCTCAAAATCACCTACATCCCCTACATACTCTTGTCGGTCTACTACATTGTAAGCCGTAAGCTTTGGTATATAAATACCGGTAAAGCATCCAGACAATAGAAGAGATAAAATAGCAAGGTACTTTTTCATAATACAAAAATAGTATTTCTTAGGGTTTCAAATGATACAGTTTCAAACCAAACATCTAATACTTAGACCCGTCATGCTTCCCTTTCTCCCAACCATGTTTTCCTAAGTATTGGTTGCCACTATCCACCGCATCATCCTCAATAGAAGTCCCCATGGAGTCGTTCCATCGGTTCAGGTAGCCAAAAAGTGAGATTACGCCAAGCATTTCTACAACTTCTCCTTCGTTCCAATGTTGGTACAATCGTTCTTTTATTTCTGCATCCACTGCATTGGGCACTTGGGAGGCCAGCACTGAGAAATCAAGCGCGGCACGTTCTGCTTCCGAGAAAGCGGAGTGCGTTCTGTATTCCCATATATTATCCAGTTGCTCCTGTTCAGCCCCGTAACGTTCCGCAGCACGGATGGCATGCGCCTGGCAATAACGGCATCCGGTAGCGTTGCTACTTACCCAAGCAATCATTCTTTTTAAAGCCGATGTCACCCTGCCCTCATTCGCCATAACTGCTTTGTTAAGGTTAATAAAAGCTTTAGAAATAGCAGGTCTGTGTTGCATGGTTAAGACCGAATTGGGACAAAAGCCCAAGGTCTCATTAAAGAATTTGGCCAATTCGGCTGTTTCGGGACTGTGACTTGAATCAAGCGGGTTTACTAAGGGCATATTATAAATTTTAGACGTTAGAGCTTAAAAGTACGAATGGTGAGTTCATAATCTAGAGCCAGCACAAGCCTTTTAACAGGCATCAAATTGTTGTATTTTTGTGCCTCTACAAGAAACACAAAAATTATGGCGACAACAAATCATATTACAACGAAATGGAAAGGCGGAATGGCTTTTGAAAGTACAAATCCATCTGGACAAACACTTACTATTGACGCTGGACCAGAAGATGGTGGCGAAGGTGCGGGTTTAAGACCAAAGGCATTGATGCTCTCCGGACTTGCAGGCTGCTCTGGTTTGGATGTTGCTTCCCTAATTAAAAAAATGAAACTGGACGTGGATGATTTCCATATAGAAACCATTGCGAACCTAACGGATGAACACCCAAAATACTATGATAAGGTCGTTCTAGAATACCACTTTTACGGTGCCAACCTGAACGAAGATAAATTGCAACGCGCAGTTGATCTATCTGTTGAGAAATATTGTGGCGTTATGGAAATGTTCCGAAAATTTGCGGAGTTGGAGATAAAGAGTGTGTTTCATAAAAAATAAACACAAAATTCGAATTCAAATTCAAACACAATCTTAATGGCTACTAAACCCTTTGACCTTGAAGAGAGATTGATGAATTTTGCAGCTGATATTGCTATTTTTTGCAAAGAAATTCCAAATGACTTTACGGGTCAATATTATGATCATCAGCTTTTACGCTCTTCAGGAAGTTCTGCACTTAATTTTGGAGAAATGCAGGGAGCACAATCCGATAGGGATTTTAAAAACAAAGCGGCTATTTCTCTTAAGGAATTAAAGGAATCCAGAATGAATTTGAAAATTCTTACAAGAATAGATTACGGAGATAAAACTAAAAGAGCATCTCTGTTAGACGAGTTAGAACAATTAATAAGAATCATTGCCACAATAATCAAGAACAAAAGTTGATTTTAGCGGTTTTAATTTAAAACCAATTTTTGTATTTGAGTTTGACATTTGTATTTGTATTTAACCATGCGCTGGACCATAAAACCAAAACCCAAGACAGAGCAAATTGACCAGTTGGCCAAAGCACTAAAGGTCGATTGTCTTGTTGCGCAATTATTGTTGCAGAGAGGTATTGACACCTATGAAAAAGCAAAGGATTTTTTCCGCCCTCAATTAGAAGATTTACATGATCCGTTCCTTATGAAGGATATGGACATTGCTGTAAACCGTATAGAAACTGCCATTGCCAACAACGAGAATATTTTGGTTTTTGGGGATTACGATGTGGACGGGACAAGTGCAGTGGCGTTAGTGTCTTCTTACCTTTTAAATTATTATCCAAATGTTGCGACCTACATCCCAGATAGGTATGATGAGGGTTATGGGGTTTCCTATACCGGAATTGATTTTGCAGAGGATAATGGGTTCACGTTAATTATTGCGCTTGACTGCGGGGTAAAAGCTATTGAAAAAGTGGCCTACGCCAAAGAAAAAAAAGTAGATTTTATCATTTGTGACCACCACAGACCCGGTAAAAAATTACCGGATGCCGTTGCTATTCTGGACCCGAAAAGGCCAGATTGTACGTATCCGTATGATGAATTATGCGGTTGTGGGGTAGGTTTTAAACTGATACAGGCCTTGGGTTCTAGAAAGGGAGAAACGATCCACGACCAAACGCAATATCTTGATTTGGTAGCTACTGCGATAGGCGCCGATATTGTACCTATAACTGGAGAGAATCGAATACTAGCTTTTTATGGTCTACAAATTATTAATGAAGCTCCGAGAACTGGTTTTAAGGCTATCATTGACCAACTCAACAAGTCTACCCTAACTATTACCGATGTGGTGTTCACGATAGCCCCTCGCATCAATGCAGCAGGCCGGATGAAACACGGTCAGCATGCCGTAAATCTACTTACCGAAACCAATGCAGCACAGGCGGCAAAATTTGCAGCTGAAATTGAAAAGTTCAATACGGACCGTAAAGGACTGGATAAGAAAATTACCCAAGAAGCCTTAGTTCAGATTCAGGAAAACCAAGAGGAAGATGGTTTTACTTCGGTGGTCTATAAGGAAACTTGGCACAAGGGTGTTATTGGAATCGTAGCTTCACGTTTGATTGAAACTTATTATCGTCCTACTTTGGTTTTCACAAAGAGTGGAGATAAATTGGCAGCATCCGCCAGATCTGTAAAAGGTTTTGATGTATACAACGCATTGGAGGGGTGTTCTGATTATATAGAACAGTTCGGTGGCCATAAATATGCAGCGGGACTTACGTTGTTGGAGCATCAGTATAACAACTTTAAACACCAATTTGAAAAGGTAGTTAAGGAATCCATAGACCCGCAATTGTTGGTGCCAGAGATTACCGTTGATACCCAAATAGAATTAAAGGATATCACCCCAAAATTACTGCGTATTTTAGAACAATTCGCACCATTTGGGCCTGGAAATATGAGTCCAGTCTTTATGGCTGAAAATCTGATAGATAGCGGTTATGCAAAGGGGGTTGGCGCGGAGAATGCACACTTAAAAATTTCGGTTACACAACACGATCAGTACAAAATAAATGGCATCGGTTTCAATCTGGGGCAAAAATTACCTTTAGTTACCAGTAGAAAACCATTCAGTGCTGTATTTTCTATAGACGAGAACGAATGGAAAGGTACTATAAGCCTTCAATTGAAATTAAGAGACATTAAATGAATATAGTGCATTTGGCCATTTGGGTGTCGGAATTAGAGTTGATGCGTAGTTTTTATGAGCTTTATTTTGGAGCAATCGCGGGAGAAAAGTATGACAACAAATCAAAAAATTTCTCGTCTTACTTCCTAAGTTTTGGTGTTGGCCCTAGATTGGAATTGATGAAGAAACCAGAAATACCTTCCATAAGCAATAGGCCAAAAGAATACTTGGGTATTAATCACTTTGCCATATCCGTGGGTTCCAAAGAAAAAGTGGACGCGCTTACCGATCAATTAAGAAGTGATGGCTTTTCAATAGTAGGAAATCCTAGGATTACAGGTGATGGTTATTATGAAAGTGTTGTCTTAGATCCAGAGGGAAATAGAATAGAAATTACACTGTAGCATATGAGTAATCAGATAGATCCTTATGCTGCGCTACGTTTTAAAGAATTCAATATTTTTTTGAGCGTGCGTTTTGCAATGGTATTTGCGTGGTCCATGCAATTCATCGTTATAGAGTGGCAAGTGTATTCCATGACCAAGGATCCGCTTTCTTTAGGAATTATTGGTTTAATGGAAGTTATTCCTGCAGTGGGTATGGCGCTATTCGCGGGTCATATTGTTGACCAAAAAGAAAAGCGAAACCTATTGGTAAAGTGCATCCTTGGGTTTTCCGTTATTAGTTTTGGTTTGTTCGTGTTAAGCTTACCTGCTATTGAGGCGGAGTACGATACAAAAATGATACTCTATGGAATTTACTTTTTGGTTTTTCTAGGTGGTTTGGTCAGAGCATTTTTAGGGCCAACGATTTTTTCCTTGATTGCGCTTATTGTTCCTAAACGAATATACCCGAATGCGGCAACCTGGAGTAGTTCTACTTGGCAGTTTGCCTCTGTTCTAGGCCCGGCTTTAGCAGGTTTTTCTATTAGTTTGATAGGGGTGCATTGGTCTATGTGTGTCATTTTTGGTTTTTCTATTCTAGCATTGATACTGCTTTTTCAGATTCCTAAGAAACCTGTTTTAAACCCCAAAATTGGAGAACCTGTTTTTGATAGTTTAAAAGATGGCTTAAAGTTTGTTTTCAGTAATAAAGCCATTTTCGGTGCATTGACTTTGGATATGATTGCGGTACTTTTTGGTGGTGCTATTGCATTGCTTCCTATTTATGCTCAAGATATCTTACACGTAGGTTCTGAAGGGTTCGGAGTTTTAAGAGCAGCACCCGCAGTTGGGGCCTCTATTACCATGTTGGGTTCTACCCGTTTCCCTTTACATAAAAATGCAGGACGTAAATTATTATGGGCAGTGTTCGCTTTCGGAATTTGTATTCTTGTCTTTGGCTTATCAGAATTATTCTGGCTTTCTGTGATTGCACTTTTTTTAAGTGGTGCAGTAGATGGGGTCAGCATGATTATTCGCCAGACCATTTTACAACTAAAAACTCCGGATAATATGCGAGGAAGGGTAGCTTCTGTGAACTCAATTTTTGTGGGCTCTTCAAACGAGCTGGGTGCTTTTGAAAGTGGAGTAGCCGCCAAACTTTTTGGAACTGTCACCGCAGTGGTTTTTGGTGGCTGCATGACCTTGCTAACAGCTGGAACAACGGCTTTAGTTTCACCAACTTTTAGAAAGTTGGATTTATCCAAGGATGTTGCAGAACATGAAAAAGATTAGCCTTTTCTACACATAGCTTTGACTTCACCCTATTGATTACTAGGAACATATGATTTATATCATGAAATACCTTACCCATTGGTTCTAATTTTGATGGCTAAACGTGATTGCAAAAATAGGATCCATGGAAAAAATATCAAGCACCAAAAAACAAGTATATCATTTTGGCTCCCAACATACGGATGGGAATCGTAGCATGAAGAATTTATTAGGGGGCAAAGGGGCAAATCTTGCAGAAATGAGTAGTCTGAGTATTCCGGTACCGCCGGGGTTTACCATTACCACGGAAGTGTGTACCACCTATAACGAAATAGGGCGCCGAGCAGTCATTGCGTTGTTGAAAGAAGATGTTGAAAATGCAGTAGCTGCAATAGAAGGGGTTATGGGAACCAATTTTGGTGATTCTGAAAATCCATTGTTACTATCCGTGCGCTCGGGTGCAAGGGTATCGATGCCCGGTATGATGGATACGGTTCTTAATCTTGGCTTAAATGACGAATCTGTTTTAGGACTGGTAAAGCGCACCAAGAATGAACGTTTTGCATGGGATTCATATCGGCGTTTTGTACAGATGTACGGAAGCGTTGTCTTGGGAATGAAACCAGAAACTAAAGAAGATGAGGATCCTTTTGAAGAAATTATAGACCGTTTAAAAGCAAAACGGCACATTACACTCGATACCCAATTTGCGGTGCAAGACTTGCAAGATTTGGTATATGATTTCAAAGACGCAGTCAAAAAAAGTACAGGACATGATTTTCCGACTGATCCTTGGGAACAACTCTGGGGTTCGGTGGTGGCCGTTTTTAATAGTTGGAACGGCAATCGTGCCATTGTTTACCGAAAAATAAATGGGTACCCTTCTGATTGGGGAACAGCGGTAAACGTTCAGGCAATGGTTTTCGGTAATATGGGCGAGAATTCGGGGACAGGAGTTTGTTTTACTCGTGATGCAGGAACAGGAGTGAACGAATTTAACGGAGAGTATTTGATTGATGCCCAAGGCGAAGATGTTGTTGCTGGCGTACGCACACCACAACAAATTACAAAAATGGGTTCCGAACGCTGGGCCAAATTAGCGCGGATTGAAGAGACAGAACGATTTGAAGCATATCCTTCTCTAGAAGAACGGATGCCAAAGATTTACAAGGAATTATATGCCTATCAAGAACAATTGGAAAAGCATTACCATGATATGCAAGACATGGAGTTCACCATTCAAAATGGAAAACTTTGGATTCTTCAAACACGAAACGGGAAACGTACCGGTGCCGCAATGGTTAAAATAGCAATGGACTTGCTCAAAGAAGGTGAGCTTAACGAAAAGGAAGCCTTACTACAAATAGAACCCAATAAATTAGACGAACTGTTGCACCCTATTTTTGACACCAAAGCGCTAAAACGAGCCAATGTCATTGCACAAGGTTTACCAGCTTCACCAGGAGCAGCTACAGGTAAGATTGTCTTTTTTGCAGATGAAGCCGATAAGTTCAAAAACACCATTTTAGTTCGAATTGAAACCTCACCAGAAGATTTGGAAGGAATGCATTTGGCTAAAGGTATCCTTACCGCAAGAGGAGGGATGACCTCCCATGCCGCTGTAGTGGCCAGAGGGATGGGCAAGTGTTGTGTTTCTGGTGCAGGAGCCTTAAAAATTAACTATAAAAAACGTATGATGACTGTTGGAGAGCAGGAGTATCATGAAGGGGATTGGATTTCATTAAATGGATCTAAAGGTCATATTATTGAAGGTAAAGTTGCTACTATGGAACCTTCGTTAAGTGGTGAGTTTGGGGAGTTGATGGAATTGTCAAATAAATTTACTGCCATGAAGGTGCGCACCAATGCCGATAATCCAAAAGATGCTCAGATCGCTAGAAATTTTGGAGCACAGGGCATAGGCCTTACCAGAACAGAGCACATGTTCTTTGAAGTGGACCGAATCAAAGCGATGCGTGAAATGATTTTGGCAGATACCGTTAAAGGTAGAAAGCTAGCCTTAGAAGAACTATTACCAATGCAACGTAGCGACTTTGAAGGTATTTTTGAAGCTATGAACGGCTATCCTGTAACGGTTCGGTTATTAGACCCACCCTTGCATGAGTTTGTACCCCACCAGTTGGCTACTCAAAAAGAGTTAGCGGATGATCTTCATATTTCATTGGCAGCCGTTAAAAATAAGGTGGCAGAGTTACAAGAGTTCAATCCAATGCTTGGGCATCGCGGTTGTCGATTGGGCATTACGTATCCAGAGATAACAGAAATGCAGACCCGAGCCATTATGGAGGCTGCCTTAAACCTTAAAGCTAAGGGGATTGACACCAAGCCTGAGATTATGGTGCCTTTGGTCGGAACCGTAGCAGAGTTTGAAAGTCAGTCCAAAATCATTCGAGAAACCGCTGAAGTAGTTTTTGCAGAAAATGAAGATAAGGTTGAGTTTACTGTAGGTACGATGATTGAAGTGCCTCGTGCCGCACTTATTGCCGATGCAATTGCTGAGAAAGCCGATTTCTTCTCTTTTGGGACTAATGACCTTACCCAAATGACCTTTGGATATTCTAGAGATGACGCAGGTAAATTTCTATCCGTTTACTTAGCGCAAGGCATTCTTAAAAATGACCCTTTTGAGGTGTTGGATAAGGAAGGTGTTGGTCAACTAGTCAATTTAGCAACTAAACTTGGTCGTAGCACCAAGCCAAACTTAAAAATTGGCATTTGTGGTGAGCATGGCGGCGAACCATCTTCGGTAGCCTTTTGTCATGATTCTGGAATGGATTATGTCAGCTGCTCTCCGTACCGCGTGCCAATTGCGAGAATAGCTGCTGCACAGGCTGCTATCAAATAGTAACAAGAAGACACCCCAAAACATAAATAGCCACGACCAAAATTTGGTAGTGGCTATTTATGTTAATACCTGCGCGAAGGTTTAGTCTTTCAACTTCTCTAAGCTTAACTTTTCCCCATCAAAAACAGCATAGGTAAAATACTTAATCCAATCTCCAAGGTTGGTGTACTTTGATTTTTCGTTTAATTCTATTTCTAAAGGAAGGTGTCTGTGCCCAAAAATAAAATGATCGTAATGCTGACTTTCCAATTTTCGTTTGGCATATTGCACTAGCCATTCCTTATCTTCTCCTAAGAATTTTGCGTCGTCATCTCCTGAGATAAGTTTGTTCTTAACGGAGAAATACTGTGCCAGTTTCACTCCCCAATCTGGGTGCAGCCATCTAAAGAACCATTTAGCTGCAGGATTGGTGAATAATTTTTTCATTCGTTTATATCCTTTGTCATGAGGTCCTAAACCATCTCCATGACCAATAAAAAAAGAGATTCCGTTAATGCTGTATTGCTGAGGTTCATGAAAAACTGGGATATTTAGTTCTTCTTCAAAATAACCATTCATCCATAAATCGTGATTCCCAACAAAGTAGTAGATTGGTATTCCTGCATCTGAAATCTCTGCCAATTTGCCTAATGTTCTGGTAAATCCTTTGGGTACGACGGTTTTATATTCCATCCAAAAATCGAACAAATCTCCCAACAGAAAAATAGCGCCAGCATCTTCTTTAATCTCATCTAACCACGCTACAAACTTTTTTTCTCTAGGATAACTGGCGGCCATTGTAGGTGCTCCCAAATGATTATCACTAGCGAAATAGACTTTTTTGCCTTTTGGAAGATTAATGGTTGTCATTTAAATGTAAATATAAGAATTCCAACAATGAATTATAAACTAGTTATCGCCAGCATACCACTCTGCAAAGGAAGTTTCCGTTTCCTGAAGTTTTAAGGAATGTAATTGAATATTCTTAGGCAGTCTTGCGCTTATTTTAGCAGCAAAATCTATTACCATGTTTTCACTAGTTGGTTGGTAATTTGCTAGAATTACACTATGTCCTCTGTCCGTTAATTCCTTGGCCAGTTCAACGTGCGGGGTGTTCTTATTAAAAACGGTAGCATGGTCAAATTTATCTACTATTTCCTCCTTAACGATTTTCTTTAAATCACTAAAATCAATCACCATTCCCAATTTCACATGCGTAATTTCGGTGATGGGTTTCCCAAAAACGGTAACCGAAAGCTTATAACTATGACCGTGCACATTTCTGCATTTTCCATCGTACCCATATAGGGCATGGCCGGTTTCAAAATTGAATTGCTTGGTGATGCGAATATTACTCATAATCAACTGTTGTGTGGCAAAGGTAGGGATTCTTTAAAATGAAATTGCCAATATGCCGGTGTTGATCTGCTGTTTTATTCGGTTGGTGTTACCGGTTGCGTCCAGGCCATTTCATACAGTATATTTTCAATAGGGTTTTCCTGTAATTTAGACGATGTGATTTTGCATCGGGCAAAAAGTAAGTCTTCAGGCACCTTAAACTCTGCTGCTATGTCGTTCACTACCATTAACGTATCGGTCTGCGTTTGTCCTTTTTTACATCCAATGACTCTTATTTCGTAGGTAACTCCAGTCTCCGGTTCTACCTCAACGGAAAGTATGTTTTTGTCATATGTCAACTTTTTAAGCACAACTCCTGTACTCGAGTAAAAGTCTCCCGTTTCTAATGAATTAATTAAACTTACCGCAGAAAGTGTGTCTGCCTGAACCATTACCCATCCTCTTTCCGCATTACTCCAAGATTTTCCTTTGTTATGGTAATGATGCGAATCATCTGTAGCAAGACCGTACATAAGTGGTTTGTTGTTATTCAAATACGAAACATTGATAAGGTCCCACATTTCTTCTGTGGAAATACGCGTACTATCTCCCATATTATGAACCATGGGATGCCCATTGTATACTTCAAAAAAACGCTCTCCGTTTAATGAAATCATATCATCCAGCGTTATGCTGTAATGAAAGTTTGGATGGTTGATATGCGGTATCATGGGGACACCAGTTTCCTCCCTTTGATTAAGAACTTGATTTATATTGTTTTGCATCACCTCTGCAACACTAGTGCCTCCCATTGGGGCTATTTTTTCTTGAATGTTAGTAGCATTCATATGAATGTGCTTGTCTTCATATCTGTCGGTGATTTCCTCTGATTTGATTACTAGAAATGCTCCTTTCTCTTCTAATTTATGCCTGTATTCTTCGTAGGTTTTCAACTTTACCAAGGTCTGCCCTGAGTCTATCTTATATTCTACCCAATTTGGTCCATACGTTGTAAGATAGTTTTGAAAAGCATTTTTATAAATTGAATCCTCAGCAATAGTTATCCACTTCTCACCTTCCGCAATTATGTTGTGGTCTGACAAGGCCATAAAGTGATACCCGTTGGATTTATAACGATCTAAAATAACCTCTGGAAATTCGTCCCCATCGCTCCAATATGAATGGGTGTGTAAGTTCCCTTTATACCATTTTTGGACGGTATCATTTTCTGCTTCCGACTTGCTTTCACCGCAGCCTATGGCTATGATCAAAATAAGTAAACTAAGCGTGTATTTTATTCTAAGGGTTTTCATAGGACTAGCCAAATTAAAGTCAAAAGTAAAGATAGGACTTTTAAATATTGGTTTGGAAGACAGACTATTCCAATAACTTTTATTTCCTAAAATCACAATTATCGTTTGATAAAGAATGCTTGCTTCTTTAGTACAGCGACCTGATTTTATGGCATCATCAAAAAGACTAATGGCTATACTTATAAAGAACTTAAAATAAGTTTATAGAAATGAAGTTGCGCAACGCCTGGTGCTCTGACTATAGTCTTCTATACGAAGTAAACGGATCTGCTATTTTATAGGGCCATCCAAAGTGTGAAGCAGTTTATTGGATAGCATTCCAGAAACAATGTTCCAATTCATTTAACGCTTAAATCTCCGCTGTGATCTGATACGGTTTACGACGTAAATAATAACAACAAAAAGCGCGACAACGGGAAAAACAAGATCTCCGTTGAGTAAATTTAACATATCCATGGTGCTAATAATCGAGTTAGTAGTTTAAAACGAAAAAACGATGTGCTTATTATTTTTTAAATTTAGAAAGTGCATTTCTAGTGAATTCAGAGAGCACTAATTTTCCTGTAATGGCAGCACGCTCAACAAGAAGTGTATCCCAATGAGATGTATCTTTCCAAAGCACTTTTTTCCATTCTTCAAGTGCTTCTGGATTGTACGCCGATAGTTTTATCACAAAGAATTCTAAATCTTTATCGAGGGCTTTCATAGTATCAAACACTTTTGAAAACAAGCCCTTTTCTTGCGCCCAATACGCATTTTTCCATTCGGTTGGGGAAAGTGACAGTTCTGATATAGCAGCTGTACCTATTTTACGCGCTACGGCAGGTTCGATGACCAAAGGCGCAATACCTATGGTTAATTCTGATAAGCGAATGGACGCATCTACCGAAGCAAATACATAATCGCAAGCTGAAGCCAAACCTACGCCGCCGCCAACAATCTTTCCTTGAACGCGACCCACAATTATTTTTTTACAGCGTCGCATAGCATTAATTACATTGGCAAAGCCACTAAAAAAAATCTTACCCTCCGCTATATTGGAAACCTGCATCAATTCATCAAAAGAAGCTCCCGCACAAAAGGTGTTATCTCCTTCAGATTTAAGCACGATTACGGTAACCTCATCGTTTTCTGAAAGGGTATTTAACTCCGTAGTTAATCTGTTTAGCAGCTCTAGCGTAAAAGAGTTACTTGCGGGATGGCCAAATTCTATCGTTGCCATTTGCTGGTCAGTTTTGGTGTACAGACTTCCGTTTTCTCTATTGGTTCCCATGAAAAAAGTTAAAGTATTAAAAAGAAAAATAGCACCATAGTACTATATTCTCTTGTTCAAAATTACCCATTTTGTAGTAAGGGTCGAAATTTTCTCCTAAACTTCCATACTAAGGCACCGCCTCTAATAAACATCCAAACAGTAAAACTTATCCAAATTCCTGTAAGATTCCAACCCATATACTTACCCAAAAATAATGCAGGAACAAAACCTAGGAAAGTGGCAGCCAAGAGGGTGTTTCTAAGATAGCGCATTTCACCCAAACCTTTAAATAATCCGTCCAAAACAAAGGCTATAGTATTAATAGGCAAGCCAAGTATCACTATAAAAAAGACACCATAAAAGGCGTCTAATACTATGGTTTCCTTAGAGAAAAGTCTACCAACAGGATAGTAAAAAACAAAGCCGGCAATCATTAAAACCAAGCTAACACATATACCATAGAGCACTATTTTTTTGGAGAGTTCCCACAATCCAGAATAATCTTTAGAACCCAAGAGCCTACCTCCCATAATATTTCCTGCAGCACCATACCCATCTATAAAAAATGCTGAAAAAAGCCAAATATTAATGGCAATGGTATGCGCTCCAATGTACCTGTCCCCCATTGCCGTTGCCTCCCTAACTGCTAGTATCATTGCAGTATTCAAGGCTATGGCGCGGACAAAAAGATTTAAACTCATTACCACTAGTCTGCCTAGCTCTGCGTGTAAGGGGAATATAAATCTAAGGCTTATATCTGTTTTAGTAAGCAACAGTACAAAGGCCATTATGGCCATTACTGCTTGTGCAATTAGACTGGCATAAGCGGCGCCATCTAAATACAAAGGCTCCACCCATCCTTCAATCCCGTATACAAGAATCACATCTAAAACTACATTTAGAAGAGCGCCTACAATCGCAATGACCATGGGCCAATATGTGTTTTGTAGCCCTCTAAAAATCCCCATAACAGCAAAAACAAATAAGGTCAATGGAAAACCCCAAACACGAATAGCGTAGTAGTTAATACAGTACTGTAATATTTTGCCGGAAGCATTGAGAAAAACAAAAATTTCCTCAATAATGAAGATGGTAGATAACAGGACAAGGATACTTAATGCAATATTCAAATAAATAGCCTGTGCAGGTAGTGTTTTCACTTCGTTTAACTTGCCTGCGCCAAGGTACTGTGATATAATGGCAGAAATAGCACTACGGGTCTGTCCCAAAATCCAAATAAGCATGGACAAAAATGATCCTACAATGCCGGCCGCGGCCAAAGATTCCAATCCATCTACCGAAATATTGCCAACAATTGCCGTATCGGTTATAGATAATAAAGGTTCTGCAATACCAGCAATAGTAGCCGGAATAGCAAGTTTGTTGATGTTTTTAAAATTGATAGCTGTTTTCAAGAAAAGTAGTTATAAAACCAGTTCATAACAATGAAACGGGTGTTCGCTTTGATTTAGAAAAAAGATGTCTTTTAATTTTTGGTACCCTCGTTTTTCATAAAAACGTTGGTTTCGTTTGTTTTGGCTAAAGGTATCCAATCGTACCGAAGTACAATGGTTGGTAAGCGCATGATTTTCAGCAAAATCCATCAATTGTTGTGCATAGCCTTGGCTTTGATAGTGTGGATGTACCGCCAAACGATGGATATAGATGTTATTCTTGTTTTCTGTTAGCCAGGACACGTTTTTGTATTCATTATCCATTAAAACGGATAAAACTACACATCCTACAAGCTTGCCATTTATTTTTAGCACATACAATTCTTTACGGTCTATATCCGTTATAAACTGCTTTTTACTTGGGTATTCAGTGGTCCATTGATAAATGCCTCTGCCTTCCATATGCTTGCGGCAAGCATGGGTTAATCCAAGAATATCTAGAATTTCGGATATCTTTGCGCTTTCAATCATAAAAGGAATTCAATTAAATTGTAAATTTAGAGTAATAATCAATAAACTAATTATGACTAATATCCTTGTCCCTATAGGCACCTCTGCGGATGCGCATGAAACCTTACAATATGCAGTAGACTTTGCTTTAGACTTTGGCGCCAATATTTATGTGATGGAAGTGTTTAGCGTAACCTCCAAAGCCGGTACCTTGGCAAACGTAACTGAAAAAATAGCCCAAAGCGGGAAAGAACGTTTAAAAGCAGTTATATCTAAAATAAACAATAAAAGCGTAGCTATTAAGGTGGTCACCTATAATGGGGAGTTAGTAGATGGACTAAATGATATTAATAAGGAGATAGGCTTAGATCTAATTATTCTTGCCCCGCGAAGTCACGATATTAGAGAAGAACTGTATTTAGGAAGTACTTCTGGTGGTATTATTAAACGTACAGACATCCCGGCCTTGGTTGTGCCGAAAGGAACAACCTATGCCAGCTTTAAAAATGTATTGGTCGCATTTAAGTCGGGCATATTAAAGCAAAATAGAATTTTAGACCCATTGGTTACCATTGCCAAGAAACATAGGCCCAAGGTAAACTTGTTACTGGTAAAAACACCTGGTTATTCTGATGATGATTTAAAGATAAATACAGCCTTAATGGATATTTGCTCACAACTCACTATTAGCGAAAATGCAACTGCATACCAAGGTGTTTTGGAACATTTTCAATCCAAACAACCAGATTTGTTGTGTGTATTTAGACGCAAAAGAGGATTTTTTAAAAAATTATGGGAAAAGAGCACTATTTTGAAGGCAGAGTTTTCGGCATCGATTCCAGTCTTAATATTAAGCGTTAACAAAGATTAAGATTTCTTTGATAGCTTACGAAAAAGCTTTTTCTTTGCGACAGCCAAAAATGGGGGATTAGCTCAGCTGGCTAGAGCGCTTGCCTGGCAGGCAAGAGGTCACCGGTTCGACTCCGGTATTCTCCACATTTAAAACCTTAACTTGTTATTAATTAACACGTTGAGGTTTTTTGTTTCTGCTAGGTGTTGACTGTTGTTCGGCAGGGATTAATTTAAAAACCTTTGGACGTTTTTTGATAAATAAGACTAGGTTTTTAAATGATAAAATAATTATTCTGTATCCTTTTTGAACTTGTTAAAGGCATTATCTAATATGGGAATCTCAAAGCCAATTATAAACTGATAGCGATGGCTAGACAATGTGGATTCCTGATTGTTAATTAGGTCTAAATCTGGAAAATCTCCATTAAAGGGGTTTTCAAAACTTGTGGCACTAGAGGCATAGGTGACTCCTAAAATAAGATTCGCCCAAGACAATTTCCAATCTATTCCTCCACTTAAATGAAAATAGTCAGCTGCAGTTACTGTTTCATCTCCATCATCCGTAGTATCATCCAAAATTGTTGCATTGGATTTAAAAGCGTTAAAATCTGTTGAGAATCCAAAATAGGATGTAAATTTCTCGTTAATATAGACCTCACCGCCAAGCCCAACATTAAAGACAAATTGACGCTCTTCATTAAAAAATACGGGCGTTGGCGTGGCATCACCGATTTCAATATCCGGAACATCAAGTCTTGAATAATTTGAAAGGCCAGAGACAAAATCCATATTTAAATGAATTTTACTCCTTTTAATTGGTATCCCAGCACCTACTGAAAT
>RCNB010000336.1_pt1 | contig 32044 bp, 29 predicted proteins | sample 2041321 | NCBI WGS metagenome assembly RCNB01 (sample SAMN09708232, study PRJNA481090) | Marine sediment metagenome, whole genome shotgun sequencing project.
ACGGTATTGGCGAACGCGCTGGCAATTGCAGCCTTGAAGAAGTCGTTATGGCAATAAAGACACGCGCCGAGTTTTTCGCGCTTGAAACTGGTATTGATACAACACGGCTATACCCGACATCACGATTGGTCTCCAGCATTACCGGCATGCACCCACCGCGCAACAAAGCGATTGTCGGCGAGAACGCATTTGCTCACGAGGCCGGAATTCACCAGCACGGCATGCTGCAGCACAGCTCGACCTACGAGATCATGCGACCGGAAGATGTCGGCCTGAGCAGTTCCAGCCTGGTACTCGGCAAGCACAGCGGCCGGCATGCATTTCGGGATCGCGTGCAAGAGTTGGGTTTTGAGCTTGACGAATTTGAAACCAACCGGGCATTTAAGGACTTCAAGAAACTGGCCGACAAGAAGAAAGATCTCTATGACGGCGACATCGAAGCCATCATCATGAACGTCGACAACGCATCTGTCGGACCATGGACGCTGCAGTCCCTCGAAGTGCAGACCAGCACCGACCAGCCTGCCAAGGCGACCGTCACGCTTATACATGAGAATGCCGAGGTAGCCTCAGCGTCGGCTGAAGGCGATGGACCAATTGCTGCTGCTTTTCAGGCGCTCGAGCAGGTCACCGGCGTTGTTCTGACGCTCAAGAATTTCGAACTTCACAGCGCATCCCGAGGCGAGGATGCGCTGGGCGAAGTCACCGTAACGGTTGAGTACGATGGCAGCAGCTATCGAGGTAACGGCACCAGTGTCGATATCGTCGAAGCGGGAAGTCGTGCCTGTCTTGAGGTCATGAATCGCATTCTGCGGCGTAAGGATCGTGGCAGCGACACCAACTCGGCAGCAGATGCGGAACGAGCGACAATATAGTGGTATCTGCACGGACACTGTTTGAAAAAGTGTGGAGCGATCATGTCGTCGTTGAAGAGACGGCAGATACGCCGGCCATCCTCTACATCGACCTGCACCTGATCCACGAGGTCACTACGCCACAGGCCTTTAGCGTCCTGAATGAAAAAGGCCTGCGCGTACGGCGGCCGGATCTGACCCTCGCGACCATGGATCACTCAACACCGACTACGCCAGTTACAAGCTTTAAAGATATGGCTGTTGTCGTTGGTGAGAACGCTGCCAACCAGGTCCGGCGCATGCAGGAAAACTGTGATGCGTTCGGACTGGAGCTGCTGGGCTTCGAGAGCGATCAGCGCGGAATCGTACACGTTATTGGTCCGGAACAAGGAGCCACACAGCCAGGCAAGACGATCGTTTGTGGAGACAGCCATACGAGTACTCATGGCGCGTTCGGCGCCCTGGCCTTTGGCATCGGCACGACCGAGGTCGGCCATGTATTGGCCACGCAGTGTTTGCTGCAGCGCAAAGCCCGAACACTGGCGCTGAACATCGACGGAAACCTGCCAAATGGCGTCAGCTCAAAAGATCTGATCCTCGCCATCATCGGCCAGATCGGCGTCGATGGAGGCACCGGTCATGTTATTGAGTACCGCGGCAGCGCCATTTCGGCGATGGACATGGATTCGAGAATGACCGTTTGCAACATGTCGATCGAGGCCGGCGCGCGAGCAGGCATGATAGCTCCCGACGACCATACCTTCGAATACCTCGCTGGCCGCCCCCGCGCACCGCAGAGAGCCGACTGGGAACGGGCCGTCGCCCGATGGCGCACTCTGAAAAGCGATGATGACGCCGCGTTTGACAAATCTGTCACGATTTCCGCGGATCAAATGCAACCGATGGTCACGTTTGGTACGAATCCTGGCATGGTCATTGGCGTTAACGACCCGGTTCCCGATGACAGCGGCGACCCGAGCTTTAGAAAAGCGCTCGACTACATGCAGATATCGGCCGGTAAACCACTGACCAACACCGAGGTAGACGTCGTCTTTGTCGGCAGCTGCACGAATTCGCGTCTCTCAGACTTGCAGCAGGCCGCAGACATCGTGAAAGGCAAGCAAGTCGCCGACGGAGTTCGCATGCTTGTTGTGCCAGGGTCCCAGCAGATAAAGAAAGACGCAGAAGCGATTGGGCTGGATCGCGTATTTACGGCAGCAGGAGCTGAGTGGCGTGAATCCGGTTGTTCGATGTGCCTCGGCATGAATGGCGATACCGTAAATTCGGGCCAACTGAGTGTCAGTACCAGCAATCGTAATTTCGAAGGGCGTCAAGGCATTGGTGCCCGAACGATACTTGCGAGCCCGATGACCGCCGCGGCCTCGGCGATAGCCGGACGTGTTGCTGATCCCCGGCCATTCATTTCTCAGGGTAAATAGACGATGAACCCCGTAACACGCATACAATCGCGCACCGTGGTCATGCCAACGACGGACATCGACACCGACCAGCTGATACCCGCGCGGTTCCTGACAACGACTTCACGCGAGGGTCTCGGGCAGTTTCTTTTTCACGACTTGCGCTTTGATACCGACGGCAATGCCGATCCCGACTTTGCACTGAATCAACCTGATGCGGATGGTTGCGGCATCCTCGTTGCCGGCAATAACCTCGGATGCGGCTCCTCGCGCGAGCACGCACCGTGGGCGCTGCTCGATTATGGCTTTCAGGCCGTCATCAGCACCGAGATCGCAGATATTTTTCGCAACAACTCTCTGAAAAATGGCCTTCTCCCCGTCGTTGTCGATGCAGGCACGCTGCAGTACCTAATGCAGAACCCCGGCATCAGTCTCGATATCGATGTGGCGCAAGCAACCTTGGCACTGCCGGACGGTAAGACGATTGAATTTCCTATCGACAGTTTCGCGCGCCATTGCCTCATCGAGGGTATCGACCAGCTGGGTTACCTGCTGCAACACGAGACCCGTATCTCCGCATTCGAGGAGTCACGACCATGGAAGCCCTGATCACATTATTGCCGGGCGACGGCATTGGGCCTGAGGTCACCTCCGCTGCACATCGCGTGCTGAAAGAAGTTGCTGAACGTCACGGACATACATTTGAGTACAAAGTCGAACTCATTGGCGGTGCGGCTATAGATGCAAGCGGCGATCCTCTTCCGGCAGAAACCATCTCGAGCTGCGAGAACAGCGACGCTGTTTTGCTTGGCGCAGTCGGTGGACCGAAGTGGTCCGACCCGAATGCTGCGGTTCGACCGGAACAGGGCCTACTCAGGATACGATCCTTGCTTGGCCTGTTCGCCAATCTGCGGCCGGTTAAAGTTATCGACGATCTGATCCCGGCGTCCCCGCTCAGGGCCGAGCTGTTGACGGGCGTCGATATGATCGTGGTGCGTGAACTGACGGGCGGAATCTATTTTGGCGAAAAGACTCGCAGCGAGACATCGGCGAGCGATTTGTGCACGTACCACACGCACGAAGTGGAACGCATAGTGCGAGTCGCCGCCCGCCTGGCCAGTGCGCGACGGGGCAAACTGTGCTCGGTCGACAAAGCTAATGTGCTTGAAACATCGAGGTTGTGGCGCGACGTAACGGACCGTCTGATTCAAGCCGAGTTCCCGGGACTTGAGCTGGAGACATTGCTCGTCGATGCGGCGGCCATGCATTTGCTGAGTCGTCCTCGGGACTTTGATGTGATCGTCACTGAGAACATGTTCGGCGATATATTGACAGACGAGGCATCGATGTTAGCCGGTTCTTTGGGCATGTTGCCTTCGGCCTCTATCGGTGACGGCTCTCGCGGACTCTATGAACCAATACACGGGTCTGCACCCGATATCGCCGGACAGGATATTGCCAATCCCTGCGGCGCAATAGCCAGCACCGCGATGTTGCTGCGACACAGTCTCTGCCTAAACGATGAGGCCAGCGCGGTCGAAGCAGCAATTACCAAGGCTATCGCGAGCGGCGCCAGAACAGCCGACATCGTTGCCGGCAGTGAATCGAGCATTACTACTACGGCGATGACCGACCTGATCATCAGCGAGCTTAGTTGACGGCTTGTAGCGTCCCTGCTGCGTGACCCGATGCGCGGAAACGCGTGATCATCTGACCAAGTTCTTCGGTTTCTATCAGGAAGCCGTCGTGACCATGCGCTGACTCAAGCAGCACATAGCGGGCGTTCGGTAGCAAATCTGCGAGCGCCCTTTGCTCGTGCGGCGGATACAGCGTATCGGTACTCACCGACACCACCAACACCGGTTGCCAGATATTTGCCAATACGTCTTTGTAATCGCCGCGCGCCCTGCCCAGATCATGCGTGTGCATGGCATGCGTTAACGTGACGTAAGTATTTGCGTCAAAACGATCGTTAATTTTTTGCCCCTGATGCCGAAGGTAGGACTGCACCTCATACAGCTCGTCAGCGCGTTTGCTGCGGCCGAAACGTTCATCGAAGCTCTGCCAGCTGCGATACATACAGACGGCCATCATTCGGGCTGCTGCGAGGCCTGCTTCGGGCGGTGATTCCTCATTGTAGTAGCCACCGTTCCAGTTTGGATCGGCTTGAATGGCCATGCGTTGAGCCTCGCTGACACCAATACACCAGGCCGAATGCTGTCCACCGACCCCAATCGGAACCACGCTGCCAACACGCTCCGGATACATCGCAGCCCATTCCAGGGCCTGCATTCCCCCCAGGGAGGGTCCGGTGACAACTTCCAGTCGGTCTACGCCCAGCTCATCGAGCAGGACGCGCTCCAGGTTGACCATGTCCCGAACCGAAATATTTGGAAAATCTGCCCTGTATCGTTGCTGCTCACCGGGCTTCAGGGTGGCAGGTCCGGTTGTGCCGTAGCAGCTGCCCAGAATATTGGCGCAGACAATAAAGTCGTGCGCCGGGTCAAAGGCCTTGCCCGTACCAATAATATTGGGCCACCAGGCGTCGACGTCCGCCGACCCGGTCAGCGCATGGCAGATCAGGATCGCATGATCCTTCGCGTTCGCTATGTCTCCCCACGTGCGATACGCAATCTGTAGGTCACTAAGACGTTGCCCGCTTTCGAGCGCAAAGCCGCTGACTCTAAGCGTTTCGGTGTCATCCGATATCTGTGCACTGAGGTAAGTGGGTAAACTCATGATGTCAGTCCGTCCTCATGCCACCGCTACCGGTTTCAGAACCACGGCCTGACTGGCGGCGTCCAGCGCTTCGAGCAGATCAGCGACGAGATCTTCAGTGCTTTCCAGTCCCACAGAGAGTCGAATCAGGTTTTGAGTGATGCCGGCTGCGGCCAGTGCCTCCTCGCTGACCGGTGCGTGGGTCATCGAAGGTGGATGACAAACCAGGCTTTCCACTCCGCCAAGCGACTCCGCAAGCGAGAAATATTGCAGGCTGTTTATGAAAGCACGGATTGCGGCTTCACCGCCGTCAATTTCGAAACTGACCATGCCCCCAAATCCACTTTGTTGCCGCTTCGCGATATCGTGGCCAGGATGTGACTCAAGGCCTGGGTAGTACACGCGATCTACAGCGTCGTGCTCGACCAGCAGGTTCGCCAATACGGTTGCACTTTCCTCGTGCTGGCGAATTCTCGGATGCAAAGTACGAATGCCCCGCAAGGTCAGGAAGCTGTCAAAAGGTGCTCCTGTGATACCGAGGCAATTAGCCCACCAGCTGAGCTTCTCAGCGAGCTCGTCGGTCGCCGCTACGACCGTGCCGCCAACCACATCGCTGTGCCCGTTGATGTACTTCGTGGTCGAGTGAATGACCAGATCCGCGCCAAGAGATATCGGCTGTTGCAATGCCGGTGACAGGAATGTGTTATCCACCGCAAACAACGCTCCACAAGCCTGTGTGCGCTCTGCAATGGCTGCAATATCGACAATTCGGAGCAACGGATTCGACGGCGTTTCCGTGAGTACTAAAGTCGGGTTGCTCTGGAAAGCGCAATCGAGTGCCGCGTCGTCCGTCTGATCGACGAACAACACGTCGAAATGTCCCTTTGCCGACAGGTTCTCAAACAAACGGTAGGTGCCGCCGTAGCAGTCATGCGGTGCAATCAGCGTATCGCCAGGCTTCAAAAGCTGGCAAAGCAAGGTCAAAGCGGCCATACCTGATGAGGTCACCACAGCGCCCGCTCCACCTTCGAGCACGGCAAGCGCGTCGGCCAATGCATCCCGGGTGGGATTGCCGGAGCGCGTGTAGTCGTATTGACGTTTCTCGTTGAATCCTGCAAACGCAAAATTCGAGGACAGGTGTAATGGCGGTACGACTGCACCATGCTGCGTGTCTGACTCAATAGCCGCACGCACCGCGAGTGTTGCCGTATTAGCTCTGGATGTCATTTCGGGTCTCCATATACAGTTCCAATGTTCGTACTGCTCATCGGAACCCTACGGAGCCCGTAAGGGAGGGAATCGTGCCCTTCCGCTGCCTCAATGTAAGAAACAGCCTGTTGCTACGACTCTCATCTATCGGTTGCGTCGCCTTAGCTGGCGACCCACCGTAGGAGTTGGCACCTTTTCAGGATGGTTAGTCCTGATGGTTGCCCCGGCTTCACTGGGCCTATCCCTCAGCCGGTCTCGATGAGTTCAGTGCAGTGTATGGGGCAGATAAGTGCCGCGTCAAGGCGTTGACTGCAGTTTTTAGTATCAACAGAAACCAATAGCCGCGCGGCTTGCAGCACGAAATGCAATAATTTGCCGCTGGCTATTGCACTCCTTGTAGTATTGTAATAGCGTGTTAATGCGTTAATACATGAGTACAAACATGAAGCCCAACAGACAGGACAGCGACAGCCAGCAAACACAGGCCGAGAACGCCCTCTTTCGCGCAATTATCAGCCTCAGATCCGTTGCGGAATGCCGCGATTTTTTCCGCGACTTGTGTACGCCAGCAGAACTGCAGGCCCTGGTTGATCGGTGGCAAGTCGTTGAATTACTTGAACAAGGCTTAACCTATCGCCGAATTCACGATATCACCGGCGTCTCTGTTACGACCATCGGCCGAGTCGCACGTTTTCTGGCTGACGGATTCGGCGGCTATCGAACTGCGATAGACCGTACGAGCGCTCGCGACAACCCTACCTCTCACTAAGGAATACCCGATGGATAACCCGGAGCAGCGCATTAAGATTGCGGTGCAAAAGACCGGTCGTTTAACCGACCACTCTCTCGATCTGCTTGAGCGTTGCGGCCTGAAATTCAGGCAGAGCAAGGATCAGCTGTTTTGTTATGGCGAGAATATGCCGGTCGACCTACTGCTCGTTCGTGACGACGATATTCCCGGCCTGGTTAGCGATGACGTTTGTGACCTCGGCATTGTTGGCCTGAATATCGTTGAGGATAAGCGACAGGCGCTACGCAACGATGGCCGTGATGGTTTTTTCAAACAGGTTTTTGAATTGGACTTCGGGCACTGCAGGCTATCGATAGCAGGTCCGGAAGGCGGCGACTATACAGGTCCGAATTCCTTAAATAATTGCCGCATTGCAACGAGTTACGTCGGCCTTCTCACAAATTACCTTAAGACTCATGACATCTCGGCAGACATCGTCTATTTGTCGGGCGCCGTCGAAATCGCGCCGAAACTGGGACACGCTGATTACATCTGCGACCTGGTGTCTACAGGCTCAACCCTGACAGCGAACGGACTCGAGGAAGTCGAAGTAGTGCTTGAAAGCGAGGCGGTCATCATCCAGACACTTGCTGAACTCAGTCCGGATAAGCAGGCTCTCGTCGATCGCATCTTGCAGCGACTGGATGGTGTTCTGCAGGTTCGTGAGAGCAAGTACATCATGCTGCACGCACCTCGAGCTGCACTTGCGGAGATTCGAGATCTCCTGCCCGGTTCAGAGTCGCCGACCGTCATGCCACTTGATGGCTCCGACGACAAGGTCGCGATCCACGCGGTTTGCCGGGAAAACGTCTTTTGGGAAACGCTCGAGAACCTCAAAGCCGCTGGTGCGAGTTCCCTGCTCGTGTTGCCCGTCGAAAAAATGCTGGCCTGAGGCATCGGTATGCGAATCGAAACCTGGGATGATCTGGACGATGAAGTACGAGCTGCGTCGCTATTGCGGCCTGCTACGCGTGATGACGAGTCCGTCCGCGTTACCGCAGCCGAGATCATACGATCGGTTCGCAGCGGCGGGGATGCGGCAGTTCGCGCCATGACAAGCAAGTTTGACGGCACTGAACTGGACAATTGGAAGGTGAGCGAGCACGAATTAGCCGCGGCTGCAGGGGAATTGAAGCCACGTGCGCTCGCCGCAATTGATCTGGCTATTGCCAATGTACGCCGGTTCCATGAGCCGCAGATTCCACTTCCGATCGAAGTCGAAACGATGCCGGGCATAAGCTGCAGACGGGTCAGCCATGCCATCGATTCCGTGGGGCTCTATGTGCCTGCCGGAACCGCGCCATTGCCGTCAGCTGCGATAATGCTCGCCGTGCCGGCTGCCATCGCCGGTTGCCCAACGCGAATCATGTGCACTCCACCCCGACCCGACGGAACAGCGGACCCTGCTGTTCTCGTTGCAGCATCGCGCTCAGGAGTTACTGATATTTACAAGGTGGGCGGCGCGCAGGCGATTGCGGCAATGGCTTACGGTACGGAAACGATTCCAAAGGTCTATAAGATATACGGGCCTGGCAATGCGTGGGTAACAAGCGCGAAAACGCAGGTCAGTGCGGCCCCTGATGGCGCGGCCATCGACATGCCCGCCGGGCCTTCTGAAGTGCTGGTTATTGCTGACAGAAATGCCTCTGTGGAATTCGTCGCTGCGGACCTGCTGTCACAGGCTGAACATGGCGTTGACTCTCAGGTTGTCCTGTTGACGCCAAGTGAGGAGCTGGCCCAGGAGGTTCAGACAGAAATAGAAGTACAGCTGGCACTGTTATCTCGCGCCGATATTGCGCGCCAAGCGTTGCAAAATTCACTGACCATAGTCGTTCGTGACATCGAAACGGCGATCGAGATAAGCAATATGTATGCGCCGGAACATCTTATTTTGCAGTTCGCTGATGCCAAACAGGCCCTGTCGAGTATTCGAAATGCCGGCTCCGTCTTCGTCGGACCCTGGTCGCCGGAGTCCGTTGGGGACTACTGCAGTGGCACGAATCACGTGTTGCCGACTTACGGTGCCGCAAATACCTATAGCGGTCTCGGGGTCGATCAGTTCATGCGCCAGATGACAGTACAGGAGCTGACCAGGGACGGCCTGGCAGAGCTGGGCGATGCAGTTGTCACGTTGTCTGAGCTCGAAGGCCTTGATGCACATGCCGCCGCCGTGACACGCCGACTCGGAGCATCCGTATGAGCATCGACAAACTGGCAAGACCCGAGATCCAAGCTCTAAAACCCTACGAAGCAGCGATCCAGGTTGATGACACAATTCGACTGAACGCTAACGAAGCGCCGTGGACGAGTAGCGGTGACCATTTTCGCCGCCCTCTCAATCGTTATCCTGAAATTCGCCCGACCCAACTTCGCATCGCTCTGGCTGCCCGCTATGGTTGCGCGGAAGCCAATCTTTCGGTGACGCGTGGAACGAGCGAAGCGATCGATCTGTTGATTCGCGTCTTTTGTCGTGCCGGGCTCGACAACCTGCTTATCACCTCACCAACATTCTCGATGTACAAGCACTACGCGGAGGTACAAGGCGCAGAAGTACGTGAATATGTGACATCTCGCGACAACGACTTTTCGATCGATGTAGATGCGTTACTCGAATGCTGTAACGAGTCGACGCGGCTCATCTTTATTTGCTCCCCAAATAATCCAACAGGCAATCTTTTCCCACGCGAGTCACTACTCGAGCTGCTTGAGAAACGCGGCAACCGGTCAGCGGTTGTTGTTGATGAGGCCTACATTGAGTTCGCCGGTGGAGCATCTGCAGTTGAGTTGCTGGAGCGCTTTGAGAATCTCATCATCCTTCGCACTCTGTCGAAAGCTCTGGCTTTTGCGGGCGCGCGCTGTGGTTCCGTCATAGGCCCCGCGTCCGTTATCAATATGCTTAACGCGGTACAAGCGCCCTACGCTCTCGCGACACCCGTGGTCGAGTGTGTTGAAAACGCGATGCAGACCGAAAGCCTGAGCGAGGCGGAACATTGGCTGGAACAAGTCGTGTCCGAACGTGAACGATTGACACTCGCGCTGCGGGAGTTTCCATTCGTGCGACGAATCTGGCCCAGCGCAGCAAACTTCTTCTTAATGCAGGTCGACGATGCGAGTTCGTTGATGGCTCAAAGCAGTGAAGACAAGGTTTTGTTGCGTTACTTCGGAGGTGATCTGTCAGATTGCGTGCGTGTCACTGTCGGAACACATGCTGAAAATGATCGGCTGTTACAGACCTTCACCAAGCTGGCCGGAGACTGAAATGGCCGATAATGTTTTGTTTATTGATCGTGACGGTACTCTTATCGAGGAGCCAGCCGATTTCCAGGTGGACGAACTAAGCAAAGTTCGCCTCGTCGAAGATGTCATTCCGGCACTGATCGAGCTTTCTCAAAATGGGTACCGCCTGGTTATCGTCAGCAATCAGGACGGTCTCGGAACAGATTCGTTCCCGGAAGCGGACTACCAAATTTGCCAGGATCACATGCTGGCGCTATTTGCCTCGCAGGGAATAGGCTTTGACGCAACTTTTATCTGCCCACACCTTCCCGAGGATGGCTGTGAGTGTCGCAAACCCCGCGCCGGGCTCCTGACGCGGTTCCTTGCTGAAACCGATATTGATCTGCAGAAGTCCGCCGTAATAGGCGATCGGGAGACGGACATGCAATTGGCGCAAAGAATCGGTGTCGCGGGACTCCTGCTGGGCTCCGATCAGCAAGGCGGACTAACCTGGCCAGCGATCGTCAATTTGCTTTGCCACGGAGAAAGGCAAGCGACGGTCGAACGCATTACGAACGAAACTAATATCAGCGCCGCAGTAAATCTGGACGTCCCAAACCCGGTTTCGATCAGTACTGGCATCGGCTTTTATGACCATATGCTCGAACAGATCGCAAAGCATGGCGGTTTTAGTCTGAATTTGAATTGTGACGGCGACTTCGATGTCGACGATCATCATACCGTCGAAGATACGGCGATTTGCCTCGGCGGCGCATTACGAGATGCGCTGGGCAACAAACGCGGCATAGGACGCTACGGCTTTGTATTGCCAATGGACGAGAGTGAGGCCAGCGTATCTATCGATCTCTCCGGGCGAGGTAGCTTTGTCTTCAATGCTGAGTTTCCGCGAGAGCGTGTTGGAGAAATGGCAACTGAGATGGTCGAACACTTTTTCCGCACATTGGCGGACGCGCTTGGTGCGGCGTTGCATATTGAAGTGCAAGGCGAAAACGCTCATCACATGGTTGAGGCCTGCTTCAAGTCGGTGGGGCGAGTCTTGCGCCAGGCTATTCATCGAGAAGGCGCTGAAATGCCATCCACGAAGGGAACCCTGGGCTGAAATGGCTAGTAGCAACGTCGCAATTGTTGATAGTGGTGGCGCGAACATTGCGTCATTGTTGTACGCGTTTCAGCGCCTGGATGTTTCGGCGAGCGTCACAACCGATCCAGATGTCATCACGTCAGCGGCACGCGTCATTTTGCCAGGGGTCGGCGCCGCACGAGATGCTATGGGCCGTTTGCGTGAAGAAGGTCTGATTGATGTCATTCGGCGACTGACTCAACCGGTGCTTGGCATATGCCTGGGGATGCAGTTACTGGCGGATGCTTCAGAAGAAGAAGATGTCGATTGCCTGGGCATCATTCCCGGCACCGTCAAAAAGCTGCCCGCAGACACGACCTGCCCTGTCCCGAATATGGGTTGGTGTCCTATTGTCGAAACGGCCTCGCACGAAGTACTAAACTCGTTGGACGATGGAACCTATTTTTACTTCTTGCACAGTTACGCCCTGCCCGTGTCTGATTGCACGGTTGCCACTGCTGATCATGCAGAAACGTTTTCTGCAGTCGTCAGTCACTCGAATTTCGTAGCGGCTCAATTTCATCCCGAACGATCATCGGCAGCCGGATCCAGGCTGCTCAAGAATTTCGTTGGACTACCGTCATGAAGGTTATTCCGGCGATCGATCTGCAGGGCGGCAAATGCGTGCGGCTTTTTCAGGGCGATTTTGCCCAGACGACCGAATACAGTGACGACCCTGCAGCTGTGGCACGACAATTTTCCGAGCTAGGCAGTACTGACCTGCATATTGTCGACCTTGACGGAGCGCGTTCCGGTACTCAGGACAATCGTTCGATCATTACCACAATAGCTGCCGATTCAAACCTCGTCATTCAAGTTGGGGGCGGTATACGTGAAAAGCAAACCGTCGAAGACTGGTTGACTGCCGGTGTTTCCCGCTGCGTTATTGGCAGTCTTGCAATTACAGAGCCCGACGCCGTCAAATCATGGCTGGTCGCCTTCGGTGCTGACAGCATCGTATTGGCGCTGGACGTCAAAATTGAGGAGGACGGCGTACCGATGATAACGACGCACGGATGGACCCGCACTACCGACACGTCGGTGTATGAGTGCATAGGAGATTTTCGCAGCGTCGGCCTCCGGCACGTTCTGTGCACAGACGTTAGTCGTGATGGAGCAATGACCGGCCCGAATTTCGAATTGTACTCAGGCATGGCCGCACGCTTCCCGGATCTGCAATTACAGGCATCTGGAGGGGTTCGGCATATCGGGGATCTTGAGGAACTTCGCAAACTCGGTATCCCGGCGGCGATAACCGGGCGTGCACTGCTGGATGGAACCATTAGCAGCGCGGAGATGCGGTCATTCCAGCAAAACGCATAATCCCTTGCCTCGATGTGCGTGATGGGCAAGTCGTCAAAGGCGTACAGTTTCGCAATCACAAAATCGTGGGCGACATCATTGAACTGGCGCGACGCTATTGCGCCGAGGGCGCCGACGAACTCGTATTTTACGACATCACAGCCAGCCCTGATGGACGTAGCGTCGACAGAGCCTGGGTTGACCGCGTTGCCGCCGTTATCGACATTCCTTTTTGCGTTGCGGGAGGTATCCGCAGCGTCGGCGATGCCGAACAAGTGCTTAACAAAGGTGCTGACAAGATATCAATTAACTCACCCGCACTCGCTGATCCGGAACTGATCACCGACCTCGCGAGGCGATTCGGATCTCAATGCGTTGTGCTGGGCGTCGACAGTCGTGACCACCATGGTGATTATCGCGTCTATCAAAACACCGGGGATCCTGACAAGACTTCAGCGTCACATCGCTCGACCGTAGACTGGGTTCGCGAAGCGCAGGAACGTGGCGCGGGCGAGATAGTGCTGAACTGCATGAACCAGGACGGAGTACGCAAGGGATACGACTGCACACAGCTGGATATGATTCGGGGCAATTGTCATGTGCCGTTGATCGCGTCTGGCGGTGCCGGAAGAATGAGCCATTTTCTGGACGTTTTCCAATCTGCAAATGTCGACGGCGCGTTGGCAGCAAGCGTTTTCCACAGCGCCGAAATTGATATTGGTGATCTCAAACGTTTTCTTGACGAAAGCGATGTACACGTCAGGCTATAAGGACCAGGTAATGAGCAGTGAAGATCTCGGATTTCTCCGAAAACTCGAATCCATAATAGCGAACCGACTGGAGAACCCGTCGCAGAATAGCTATACCTCCGAGCTGGTCGCGCAAGGACCAAAGCGCGTTGCTCAAAAAGTCGGCGAAGAAGGTGTCGAGCTGGCACTTGCCGCTGTCGCAGGCGATCGTGACGAAGTCATCAACGAGGCTGCGGACCTGCTCTATCACACACTGGTTCTTCTCGGCAGCCATAGAATAGAGCTGGCCAATGTGGTTGCCAGGCTCGAGGCAAGACATACATCCTGAAGCCGTTAGTGCGGGCTTGCGGCCTCTTCCGCCCGACGCTCTTCGCAGGTCGGCACTATCGAAAGTTTTCGCAAGACCTGCATGTACGGATCGACAAGTACGTCGCTCTTTGCAGCGTCGACTAATGTCGCTTTGTTATCGACGAAAGTGACGGTACGCAATTCATCATTTACTCGGACCGGAATGGGCATTGGAAATGGCAAGTCGTTTGGTGCATTCCATTCGAGTAGCAAACCGTCTTCACTGTCCGTCATATCCAGCACAGGAAGTGGCCCACTCCTCGCATAGACTTCAAAGAACCAGGCCAGGTCTTGCCCGGCTTCTTCACTTGCGAATCGCATAAAGTCGTCGGTTGTGCGGAACCGTGCTTCGATAGGTGGCTTCAATAACTCAGGGTTCGCGGTGTCGTAGACAAGACGTCGTACAGCGCGCCAAAACGGCTCATCACCGATCATATTGCGCAAGCTATGTAACAACCAGGTACCTTTGGAATAGATATCACCGGCAGGTCCCTTACCTTCTTCGTCATCAAAATACAGTTGATCCTCGGAGAACTCCTCTCGAGGTGCTATCGCATTGCAGGACTTGATGCCCCGGTAGGTGCGAAACATGCTGGCATAAAATGCAGCCTCGCCCAGCACTTCACGCGCGTACTCAGGCTGCATGAATGCACCGAAACCCTCGTGAAGCCACATGTCGGAGACGATCTTATGCGTCATTACATTGCCGAACCATTCGTGCGCAAGCTCGTGGTGAAATAACCAGTCGAAGCCAAAAGGGCCGCGTGCGAATTCATTGCCGTAAGCATTAATTGTCTGGTGCTCCATACCGAGGTGCGGTGTTTCAGCAATGCCCAGTTTTTCTTGACCCCACGGGTACGGTCCTACTTTTCGCTCGAAAAATTCAATGACCGCTTTAAATTCCCTGTCAAACAACGCCCGGGCTTTTTCCTCGTGGTCTTCGATCGCCCAAAACTGCAACGGCACTTCGGTTCCATTTGATGACGTGAAGGTGCTTTCAATCAGGACATATGGCGCGACGTTGAGCGCTATGCCATACGTATTGGTTTGCAGGTCTGTGTGCCAGTGAAAGGTCCTTCGGCCGTCTGCTTCTTCGGCAACGTTTACCAGCACCCCGTTCGAGGCAGCAGTGAGCCCAGCCGGTACTGTGAAGAAGAGGTCGAGGCTTTGCGGCTCACCACTCGGGTGATCCTTGCACGGAAACCAGATATCGCAGCCTTCGCCTTGCATAGCCGTCGCTATCCACGGTTTTCCAGACGGCGTCGTATCCCAAACGAATCCGCCATCCCAAGGTGCACGTTCTGCCTCAATTGGCACGCCATGATAGTGCACCGTTACTTCATGCGAGGTATTCGCTGCTAACTCCTCTGTCAGCACAATGTAAAGCTTGGCTTCATCACGCGTATACGCGAGTTCGCCGCTAGCGTCGTCAATTCGGTCGATCGAAAACAAACCGTCAAAGTCCAATTCCAGCGTCGACAGTGGCTCCGCTGTATGAAATCGAATGCTCGCTGACCCCGCGATCGACTTGGTTTCGACAAGGATCTCATTGTGCAGTGTGTAGTGCTCAACATCGTAGGCTTTGAGTCCCTCGGACAAGGGACGCCCCGAATCAGTGGTTGCCTCGCTACGTGTTGGTTCCGTACTTGCACAAGCGACCATGAGTCCTGCGCTGATCGTTAATGCGATTCGCTTCGCGTGACGACCAAAATTGGACATTTCAAAGTTCTCCGTGCGATTCGATTATTCTTGGGTTTCCAGAGACATTGCTTTTTGGTATGCGGGTCTGGCAAGACATCGGTCGGCGTACGCTTCCAGTAATGGCGAGTCAGGAAGTATTCCGAACATACGCAGAAATACTGCGCTCGAGCCAAGCATTACGTCAGCCGCCGTAAACTTGTCGCCGAGTATCCAGGTGTTTCCCTCTAGCCCGGCTTCGAACGTTGCGATCATTGAGTCAAAATCTCCCCAACCATTGCGCCCACGATTCGGCTCGGCCTTGCTGAACTTCTCAGCCATTGCCGGCTCGATGACTGCGGGCGTGTACATTAACCAGTAGAGAAATCTGCCACGTTCCGCATCATCAATTGAAGGTGCGAGCTCACCCCCGCCATATCGATCCGCCAGATACAAACAAATCGCTGCTGACTCGGCCATCTGAACGTCACCGTCCTGCAGGGCTGGTACTTTGCCCATTGGGCTAGCTGCACGAAACTCGGCGCTGTCTTCACGACTATCGCTGCTTATATCAACCGTTTCGAGATCGTAATTAACGCCAAGTTCTTCAAGCATCCAAACAGCACGTGTTGAGCGTGTTTTAGCGGTCCAGTAGAGCTTCATCGGAAATCCTTGTTCGCGGAATTCGGAATAATGCCTTTTATCTCACCAATGCGGCAAAAAAAAACCCGCCAGGATGTTCCTCGCGGGTTTGTTGACAATGTCCGGACTTTATTACTAGTCGGTACGATCGCCATTCGCACCCACGCACCTCTGGCGCGCCATATATTGTATGTGTTTTTTCACATCGAGTGACTCGATGCGTTGGCACATTGCATGGGTGACGTAAAAAAGCATTGATGAAGTAGAACGAACCTTGTCCGAAAGGTCAAGTATTCACTCATCCCAGACCGGAGGAATCGTAACCGCCCCTTCTGACGCGGAGGACACAATTGCCCTATATTTCGCCAATGCACCCGTCTTGACTGGAGACAGCGGTCGCTGCCAGTTGCTGCGTCTGCGATTCATTTCAGCTTCACTGACATCGACGTTAAGCTGCTTGTTTTGCGCATCAATTACAATAGCGTCGCCATCCTCGATAAGGGCAATCGGCCCGCCAACAGCCGCCTCCGGTGATACGTGTCCAACCACAAACCCGTGGCTTCCGCCTGAAAACCGTCCGTCCGTAATGAGGGCCACATCCGCGCCCAGTCCTTTACCCATGATTGCACCGGTCGGGCTGAGCATTTCCCTCATACCCGGACCACCCTTCGGTCCCTCGTAGCGAATTACAACGACATTTCCCGCAACAATTTCGCCATCCAATATGGCCTGCAATGCGGATTCTTCCGAATGATAAACCCTTGCGGTACCCTCAAAGCGCAGCCCTTCTTTGCCTGTAATTTTCGCAACCGCTCCTTCAGGTGCAAGATTGCCGTAGAGAATAGCAAGATGACTATCCGCTTTGATCGGATCGTCAAAGCCACGAACAATATCCTGGCCCGCTGGATAGTCGTCGACATTTGCGAGGTTTTCGGCAAGCGTTTTACCGGTAACCGTCAGGCACTCACCGTGTAAGAGACCGTGATCCAACATGCGTTTCATTAGAGGCTGGATGCCACCAATTTCGATAAGCTCCGACATCAGGTACTTGCCGCTCGGTTTGAGGTCCGCGAGCAATGGCACATTCGCCCCGATACGTGTGAAGTCGTCGAGCGCCAGCTCAACGTTGGCCTCGCGAGCCATTGCGATTAGGTGCAACACAGCGTTGGTGGAGCCACCCAGTGCAATGACAACCGAGATGGCGTTTTCAAAAGCGTCGCGAGTCATGATATCGAGAGGCTTTATGTCCTTTTCGATGAGATTCAAGACTGCCGCACCTGCGCGGTGGCAATCGTTTACCTTTTCTTCAGACACGGCTTCCTGAGCCGAGCTGTTTGCCAGGCTCATGCCCAATGCTTCGATAGCGGAAGCCATCGTATTCGCGGTGTACATGCCGCCGCAGGCGCCAGGCCCTGGAATCGATGTACGTTCTACTTCCAGCAGCTCTTCCTCGCTGATTTTGCCGCTGGATCTGGCTCCGACCGCCTCAAAAACAGACACGATATCGCGTCGCTTGGCACCCGGCTTGATGGTTCCGCCATACACAAATACTGCAGGGCGATTCAGGCGCGCCATGGCCATTACACAGCCAGGCATGTTTTTGTCGCAACCACCTATAGCAACGAGTCCGTCGAAACCCTCGCCACTGGTAACCGCCTCTATCGAATCCGCAATAATTTCACGCGAAACCAGGGAATAGCGCATTCCAGGAGTGCCCATCGAAATGCCATCGGAAATAGTGATTGTGTTAAAGATGACGGCTTTGCCACCGGCTTCGTTTGCGCCCTGCTCAGCTTCCTCAGCCAGATCGTTGACGTGCATATTGCAGGGCGTGGTCATCGCCCACGTGGACGCAATTCCTATTTGCGGTCGCTGGAAATCGTCATCTGTGAATCCGACGGCGCGCAACATCGCGCGGCTTGGTGCCTGCTCATCACCATCGACAACGACGCGTGAATAACGTCGCAATTCCTTTTCGTCCATTTTGTGCCCCGCAAACTCTATCGCCCGATACGACATCAGGCGTGTCACGGGAGTCTAGCAACGATTTCCGTTGCAGCGAAATACGAAACGGCACGGCGACCGAAGGACTAGATATCGTCGTCGCGAATCATCACAGCAGTGCGACTGTAAATCTCGGCATTGGCGTTGGAATCAGCACTCGATAACTCAACGCTAAACGCTTCGTTATCTTCATAGTCGGAATCCTGTACCAACGGGATGAGCAATCGGGCCGACCGCTGGCCTGGCCCGAATGTGATCGTATAGCCACTTGGTGCAAAGTAGTCCTCACCTTTCGTGGCTGTAATGTCACGTAGAGCAAATCCCACTGCCAGCGATGTGTCGTCCGGGTTAAAACGAAGAATATCGATCTGGACTGCTGGATCCTGCTCCCTGACGGAGATCTGGCTTGTCGCAAACCCGACTGTATTGGCAGGCAAACTTGCCTCGAATACACGTTGGTCGTCGTCTTCGAGTAACACTTTAATCTGTGCGAGTTTAGACGTTGAATTGCCGGACTCACGTACTCGTAGAGTCGACTGCTGATCCGCTTCTCGCCGTTGATCCGACGTCATAGCCAGCGTTACCCGCGCCCGGCTTTGGCCAACCGGGAATTCCACGAAGCCATTATCCGAAAACTCGTACTGCTTGGTCGCCCAGGGTGATCGGTTACCACTAAACCGCACTTCTTCGATCCGCAGTGTTAGCGGAAACTCGACGTTCTCACGCACAAGGTCGACGGTCGCGGAACGGCCATCCTCACGTAGTGTAACCGTCGTGGATGCGACAGAATTGCTTCGCAACGCAATCGGAACCTCTGCTGTAGGCGCTGGTAGCAACGAAAAATCGACAAGAGGCTCGACAAACTCTTCCGGTTCGGGGATCGCAATAGGCTCGACGATTTCAGCAACCACCGAATCATCGACAAATTCCTCGATCACCTCTTCTTCAACAGGAGCCTCCTCGACCAGTGGCTCGGCTTCTTCTAATACCGCTGGCAGGCTGGACTCAATGGCCTCTGTTTCGACGAATTCGGCCGGACTATCAACAGGCAAGTAACGCGCTTTGAAATCGTCCAGATAACCCATCTGGTTCGCGGCCATGCCCGAGACGGCCAACACAATTACGATACCAAGTAACCAACGACCAACACCTCCGGTTTCTTTGCTTTCACTAAACCGGGCGGGCTCCGGAACATCTATCGTAATGGGCTCGCTAACATCAACCTCGAGCGCGTCAATAAATTCAGCCATCGAGTCAAATCGGGTGACACGCGAGTAAGACAAAGCTTTTTTCAGTACCCGCCATTGTTCGGCATTAATGCTGTCCAACTGCTGCGGCTTCATTCCCTCCTCAGCAGCCTCCGCCGCATTTCGCGGCCCAAACACGCGGTAACCCGCGATGAGGCGATATGCCAGGCAAGCCAGCGAAAACACGTCGTCCGCGGGCGCGGGTGTCTCACCCGTAAGCACTTGCATACTTGAGTAGGCAGGCGTGAACAGACCCAGAACCCCGGGGTCGAAATTCGGCTCGGTCTGTAATTGCTTTTGCCGTACCCGAGCGACACCAAAATCGAAGAGCTTTGCGTCACCGTTGGGAACGATCATGATGTTGCCTGGTTTGACATCCGCATGAACAATTCCACAGCGGTGCGCGTAGTCCAACGCTTTGCCGATTTGCCGGACGATACTGAAAGCACGCTCCTGGTCGATGCTCCTGGAATCCCGAGAATCGAGGATATCGGCAAGGGTTCGTCCCTCTAGCCACTCCATCACAATAAAATGCAGGTCATCGTCTCTATCAAGATCCACAAATCGAACGATGTTCGGGTGCGTGAGACAGCGACCCTTGGTTGCCTCTTGCTGTAAGGCGCGTAACGCATCGGCGTTTCGCGAAAACTCAGGTGACAGAATCTTGACTGCCACCCACGGCTCTTCCGCACCCGCCTCAGCGAGGCGGCGATCCAATGCCTTGTAGACGACGCCCATGCCGCCGCCAGCAAGCCGTTCCTGCAACATGAAACGGTCCCGCAGTACCGAACCTACCTGTACACGGCCGTCGGCTGAGTCGGGCTTTATCGATTCGCCCGTCGGAATGACCGTCGTTGAGCCCATGGCGTCATCGCCGACAGACTTTGCGGGATCTGGCGTTTTCTTCATTTGCGGTTTAACCGGTGCATTGGGTGCTGCGACAAGAGGGGTTGTTGGAACTTGTTCCGACACGTAGCCGTCGAGCATGGACTTAACAAGCTGAAAAGTCTCCTTGCGCAGATCACCATTCTCATAGCGATCCTGCAGCACGCGACGAATATCAGCCTCGTTTCCACCATCACTTCTAAGCAAGCGACCGATACCGTCCTGTATACCAGCCAGCATCTGTACATCATCGATCTTCTCATCAAGCTTCTCATCAAAGCTCGACAGCTGACCGACCAACGACTCGCGGATTTTTTCCGATTCTGCGCTCATAGCCCTTCATAGCCGCCATTCCCAGGCAACCACCCAAAAAATTAATACTATCGAGTCTTAGTCTAACGTCCGCAACGAGCCCGCACGCGGAACTGGTCGTCAAATTACCTTGCCCGGGTTGAGGATATTCTGCGGATCCAGGGCCCTTTTCAGGGTTCGCATGAGCTCAATCTCGGCCGACCCCCGATACAGAGCCAGAAGTGCCTTTTTGCTGACGCCGACGCCGTGCTCGGCGCTAAAACTTCCATCTAGGTCGTCAACCAGCTTGTAGATCGCAGCTGATAGCTCTGTTCCGGCTGTCAGAAACTCTGCCGCATCTGCACCCGCAGGTTGAGCGATGTTGTAATGCAGATTGCCATCGCCAACGTGCCCAAACGCGACCAAACGAGCCTCTGGCATCGTACTTTCCAGCAGTGCCTGCCCCCGAGTCAGGAATGTATCGATCTGACTGATCGGCACGGATATGTCGTGCTTAAGGTTGGCACCTTCAGGCCGTTGAGCGTCGGAAATAGAGTGGCGTATTCGCCAGAACTTCTCCGCCTCTTTCGCGCTCTTGGCGATGATCGCATCGACCGCGACGCCCTCTTCAATGGCTGCGCCCAGGACCCCTTCCAGTATCTCCTGGCGGTCAGCGATAGCAACGTCCAACAGCACGTGCCAGGGGTAGTCATCACCGAATGGCAACGTGACATCAGAAATATGTCGCCGCACGAAACGCAGGGCCCGGTCAGACATGAGTTCGAAAGCCAAAACCTGGTCAGATAGTCGCTTACGCACACGCGCCAGCAACCGCACCGCGTGCTGGGCTGACTCCATGGCAACCCAGGCAGTCGTGGTGGCGCCGGGATTCGGGTACATCTTCAAGCTAGCCGCTGTGATGATGCCCAGCGTTCCCTCACTGCCGATAAAAACCTGCTTCATGTCATAACCGGCCGTGTCTTTGCGTAACGATCGCAACCCGTTCCAAATTGTTCCATCAGCGAGTACGACTTCGAGCCCGAGGACTTGCTGTCTGGCAGTACCGTAACGCAGAACATTAATACCGCCGGCGTTGGTTGCGAGGTTACCGCCGATTTGGCAACTCCCCTCAGCACTGAGGCTTAGTGGAAAGATACGGTCAACCTCCACCGCGGCTTCTTGAACATTGGCAAGAATGCAGCCTGCTTCAACAACAATTGAGAAGTCATCAGGGTCGATTGAACGAATCGCACTGAGCCGCGACAGTGACAGCAATACCTGCTTACCACCATCATCCGGAATTGCCCCCGCACACAAGCTAGTATTGCCGCCTTGGGGAACCAGGGCTGTGCTGCTTTCTGCACAAGCGGCTACGATCCTCGATACCTGCTCCGTCGTCTCAGGCATGACCATGATCAGCGCTTTGCCCCGCAGGTTCCCGCGCCGCTCCAGTAAATGCGGTGCCAGAGTCTCGGGGTTTGTTGTCCAGCCTGTCGAACCAACGATCTCCTTTAGCCTATCCGTCAGCATGGGAGCCCTCGAAGATCGCCTGGGACTGAAAGGTTGCCCAGTCTATATTGCTGCCACAAAAGACGAGCATCACGGTTTTGCCACGAAGCCGTTCGCGCAATGGGCCGAACAATGCAGCAGTAGAGGCGGCACAAGCAGGCTCAACGGCAATTTTCATTGCTTCAAACAGCAAACCCATCGATCGTCTCAACTGCATGTCATCAACAAGTACCAGTTTATCGACGTTGTCGCGACACAAACCAAACGAATACGGCATAGCAAATGGCGCCCCCAGGCTATCCGCGATAGTCCGCACTTTGTCGATGGCCTGCGGGTCCCCCGCAGCAAAACTCCGGTGCATAGAATCGGCCCCTTCAGGCTCGACCCCCACGATTTCGCAATCCGGACGTATTTGCTTTACAGCGTTGGAGATGCCTCCGATAAGTCCGCCGCCACCGACAGGGACTATGAGCGCATCAAACGAATCGCATTGCTCACACATTTCCAGACCAACAGTCCCGGTACCCGTCGCGATATCAGCTCCTTCGAAAGGATGCACGAAAAAGCGGCCCTCCTCTTCCTGGATTCTCTGCGCGGCTTTGAATGCTTCGTGAACATCATCTGCAAGCACTATTTCCGCGCCGTATGCGCGACAGGCGTCAATACGTACCGGGTTGGCACTGGCGATCATCACAACTTTCGCACTGGCGCCAACCGCCCTCGCAGCAAAAGCCGTAGCTATCGCATGATTGCCAGCGCTAACAGCCGTCACACCCAAATCGCGCTGCTCCGCCGACAAGCTGTTAAGTACCGCCAACGCGCCGCGGGCTTTGAACGTTCCGGTGCGCTGCAGAAACTCGAGTTTGGCGTAGACCTTTGTATCCCCGCCCATGCGGGATTCAAGACTCGCGCAACGCACGACAGGCGTACGCAAAATGGCTTCCCTCTGCGCTTCCCGAAGGCTTTTTATCGCTTCAAGCGACGGACCGTTTGTCACGAATTAGATCTCATAAAATGGCAAATATTATGTAAACTATCTCTATTGTCATTGGTAAGTAACTTCTTAATTTTAAATTACCTACGACAACTTCTTAATAATACTTGCGCAATACCCAAGAGTTGATTACTTTCGACAGACGGTGTTGAGACAAACCTGACACCTGCACTGGCTGTGCGAACTGTGGCAGAGAAAACAGTCGCGCGGAAGTCGCATTGGGCACTCACATGGAACTTGACGATCTCTCTCAATCGGGTATTCGGCGAATCGCTGATTTCTCGCCCTATCTGGATCAATTGGCCGGTGTGGCCCAGGACATGGGTCTGCGTCAGCGCAGCAACCTGGTCTATCTCGAATCCTGCCTGCACCAGCATTGGTCACTTGGTCAGAACACTATTCTGAGTTGGGTGCCACTGGACGACGGCTTATTGATTCTCGTCGTACCGCACTACGCGATCGCCGAATACACCTCGCCGCAAGCTGGAAGCACAACCGCCAGAGTCTCCGGACATTTCGTAACTGAGCTGATCTCCGGTGAACGGCGATTGTCATTGACGCAGATGCAGAAAGTGGCCCGACTCCTCGAGGTAGAACCGGTTCATTTGCAGCTGCGGCAACCGTTGACGGGCCATAAAGTTGAAACGCAGATTATCGAAAAAATGATCCGTCGATATGGCATTAACTATGTTGCCAGTCGGGCAGTGACCTTGTTCGATATCGTCGGCTTCAGCCTGTTAACGCCGTTTGAGCAAATGACACAGCTGAACAGCCTGTCTTATTCACTGAATTCAGCGCACGCGAAGATGCTCGAGCAGGACGTCGGGATGGATTTCGCTCGCTCATCCAGTGGCGATGGCTTCTACGTCTGGAATCGCGACCACGGCCTTGAAGCGAATGTAAACCTATACCACTTCATGCACATTGTACTTGCCGACAATGCCATCGCCAAAAGCAAGTCGACATCCAACGCTGTGCCACGACTCCGCGCATGTTTCCACGTGGGTGCCTGTTACGAGTTCCCTCAGGCTGAAGGCCTCAACCCGACAATGCATGATTTCATTGTTGGCGACGTTACGATCGAACTCGCACGAATGATCGATGCGGCGCTGCCGGGTCAGATACTCGTTGGCGAGTTCTTCGCTGATCTACAAGACGGTGTGCCAATGGACCACGCGCAAACACAGGCGCATATGGATGCCGTGACCTTCTTGCAGCGCGCTCAAGGTAACCTGGCAAAGCTGGGCGGGTTGGAGTTTTGCGGCGAGCGCGTGTCAGCCATCAAGTGTTATTTGACCGGCGAAAATATCGGCGGTGGCGAGTTTAATATTCGGCGCTTGCACATCAAGGACAAACACGGTTTGTCTCGCGTCGCCTACAACGCCAAGGTCAATATCTATCGTGACACCGCCGAGCCGATTTTACTGGGGATTGAAGACAGGAAGCTTGGCGTTCCCGCCTAATAGTTGGTCGGGGCGACTCTTGAGCCTAGCTGCTACTCGATTCAGCTAAAGCTCTAATCTGATACTCCACTTAATCTTTGTAATTGGTCGGGGCGAGAAGATGGGCGCTGCGCGTCTGTCGGCCGGCAAGGCCGGCCTCGGTGCGAACCTTTGTTTCAGTTCCAATTCCCTCCCAGCCATCAAAAAAAATGGCCGCTCACCGAAGGTGAGAGCGGCCACTTTTTCTTGATAGTTGGTCGGGGCGAGAAGATTCGAACTTCCGACCCCCACAACCCCATTGTGGTGCGCTACCAGGCTGCGCTACGCCCCGACCGGATTTGTCATGCTTTGGTTATTAACGACGCAGGATCTTAAGGACTTGTTCAAGTTCCAGTCGTAACTGCTTGATAATCTGTTGACTCTGCGTCACATCTGACTTCGCAGTATCACCCATTAGTCGCTGCCGTGCGCCACCAATCGTGAAACCCTCTTCATACAAGAGGCTCCGAATCTGGCGGATTATCAACACGTCCTGACGTTGATAATAGCGGCGATTCCCGCGCCGTTTTACGGGCTTGAGTTGTGGAAATTCCTGCTCCCAGTATCTCAGCACGTGAGGCTTCACGGCGCAGAGATCGCTTACCTCACCTATAGTGAAGTAACGCTTTCCAGGAATTGGAGGTAATTCGTCGTTATTCCCCGGTTCCAGCATATGCTTCTACTCGGGCCTTTAGTTTTTGTCCCGGACGGAACGTAACCACTCGACGAGCAGTGATTGGAATCTCCTCGCCCGTTTTTGGATTACGACCTGGCCGTTCTTTTTTGTCCCGAAGATCAAAATTTCCGAAACCGGAAAGTTTGACTTGCTCCCCAACTGCGAGCGATGCACGCAGCTCCTCAAAATACATATCAACGAGTTCACGAGCTTCTCTTTTATTGAGACCTAACTCGTTAAACAGCGATTCCGCCATATCTGCTTTTGTCAGTGCCATTGCTTTTTAGTCTCTCAACTCAGCGGCGAATTTTTCTTCCAATCTGCGCACTGCGGCGGTCATCGTAGCGTCCGCATCATCGTCAGTAAGGGTGCGCGATGTTTCCTGCAAAATCAAGCCTAAAGCTACGCTTTTTCGCCCAGCTTCTATCCCCGGGCCCTTATAAATGTCAAAAATCCTGACGGTTGAAATCAGATCCGGAGCGACCGACGCAACCGCATTGACGAGCTCATGAGATGAAATTCCTTCATCGACAATGACCGCGATGTCACGTCGAATAGAAGGAAATCTGGACACAGGAGATGCTGTCGGTGCGGCCGATCCGAGCGCCACCCTCGCATCCAGCTCAAAAAGAAAGACATCCCGTTTGATATCGAAGACTTTCGCATGCCGTGGATGCAATTTGCCGACCGTGCCGACCAGGGCATCACCGCGAACGATATTCGCCGTTTGACCCGGTTGTAGTGCCGGGTGTTCGGCAGCAACGAATTCAACACTCAATTCATCAACCGCAAGGCAAAGCAGCGCCGACACGTCTGCCTTTATGTCAAAGAAATCAACCGATTGCGCCTTGGATCCCCACTGTTCTGGAAGCGTCGAACCGATTGCCAGACCTGCTATTCGAACGACCTCGGTGTGATCCCCGAGAGCACCATGAAAAGACTTACCAAACTCAAACAGCCTGATGCGATCTTGTTGTCTTGACGCGTTTGCAGCAGCAGCTCTCAACATTCCAGACCACAGCGTTGAGCGCATCACTGACATCTCTGACGAAATCGGATTGCTAAGTACCAACTCAGACTCTACTCCGCACAAGGCAGTATTCGATTCCGCATCGACGAAACTGTAGCTAATCACCTCCTGGTAATCTCGAGCGACAAGCGTCGCAGCTACTTGCTCAATCTCGATTTGGGACTCCGTAACGGCCCCAAGCGGCGTTTCAGCGATTGCGGTGGTCTCCGGTATGGCGTCATAACCGTATATGCGCGCAATCTCTTCGATCAGATCGACCTCGATAGCGATGTCAAACCGAAAACTCGGCGCCCTGACGCTCCATCCTTCGTCGGTGGTCGCAACCGAAAAACCTAATCGCTGCAAAATATCTGTGACGGTTTCGTCGTCGATTTTCACACCCAGCAACTTCTCGAGCCTGCTGCGGCGAAGCACAATCGTCTCTCTGGACGGCAGGTGATCGTTAGCGGTCTGAAGAACTAACGGACCAGCATCACCGCCAGAGATTTCGAGCAATAGCGAAGTCGCGCGCTCGACTGCCCGGGCCTGTCCTTGTGGATCCACGCCGCGTTCAAATCGCAGTGAGGCATCGGTGTGCAACCCGTAAGAACGGGCGCGCCCCGCGATAAAATCCTGTGGCCAAAATGCCGCTTCAAAGAAGACATCGGTAGTTCTCTCACTAACCGCCGTGCTTAGGCCACCCATAATGCCCGCAAGGCCGATAGCCCCGCTGTCGTCGCTGATAACCAGGGTGTTCGCGTCGAGCTCGATCTGTTTCTCGTCAAGCAGCGTGACTTTTTCACCCTTTGCAGACATTCGGGGCCGAATTGGGCCAGTTACGAGCTGCAGATCATAGGCATGAAGCGGTTGTCCGTATTCCAGCATGATGTAATTGGTGATATCGACAACCGGGTGGATCGGCCGCAAACCTGAGCGGCGCAGCCTCTCGGCCATCCACAGCGGCGACGTCGCTGCTGGATCAATATTTCGAATGACACGACCTGCAAAATTTGGGCAACCCTCGGGGAAATCTATCTGCACCGGATGGGTATCCGCAATAGTCGCCTCTACTGGCGGCACCGAATCATCTTTAAGGCTCGCACCCGTCAGTGCCGAGACATCTCTGGCGATACCCAGCACGCTGAAACAGTCGCCGCGATTGGGTGTCAGATCCAGATCAATGACCGCATCAGGCAAATTCAGGTAGTCGGTAATTGCTTGTCCGACGAGAGCATCGCTGGCCAGCGAAATGATTCCATCGGACTCTTCGCCGAGACCCAACTCGACGGCAGAACACAACATGCCGTTCGATACGACACCGCGAATCTTGGATTTCCGGAGTTTCAGGCCGTTTGGCAATGTGACCCCCGGCGTTGCCAGCGGCGTTTTCATTCCCTTGACAACGTTCGGCGCGCCGCAAACGACCTCAAGGATATCGCCGCTGCCATTCGACACTTTGCACACACTCAAGCGATCTGCATCCGGGTGCTTTCCTACTTCAAGCACTTCGGCAATGACCACACCCTCTAGCCCGGCTCCTTCTTGCTCAATGCCGTCGACTTCATGACCAGCCATCGTAAGACGATCGCCCAACGCCGTGGTGTCCAAATCAGGATTCACCCATTCACGCAACCAGGATTCAACAATCTTCATGACGCTTACCGGAACTGCCGCAAGAAGCGCAGATCGTTTTCAAAGAAGGTACGCAAATCAGAAACGCCGTAGCGCAGCATCGCGAGACGCTCGACACCCATACCGAATGCGTAGCCGGTGAATTCCTCGGAATCGATGCCAGCGGCTTCCAGCACATTCGGATGCACCATGCCGCAACCCAGTATCTCGAGCCATTTGCCTTCGCCCCAGAGTATGTCGACTTCTGCAGAAGGTTCTGTGAACGGAAAATAGGATGCGCGAAAGCGAAGTTCCGCATCTCTCTCAAAGAAACTCTCTACGAACTGATGCAGGACGGCTTTGAGGTTGGCCAGACTGACGCCTCGATCGACGACCAGACCTTCGACCTGGTGAAACATCGGTGTATGCGTCTGATCGGAATCGCAACGATACACACGACCCGGGGCAATTATTCGGATCGGCACGCCTTCTTTGACCATCGACCGAATCTGTACCGGCGACGTATGCGTGCGTAACAGGTTGCCGCCAGGAAAAAAGAACGTGTCGTGCAATGCTCTCGCCGGATGATTCTCCGGGAAATTCAGAGCCGTAAAGTTATGGAAATCATCTTCGATCTCCGGCCCTGACCGCACACCGAAACCGGCATTGAGGAAAATCTTCTCAATCCTGGCCATCGCGCGAGAAACCGGATGCCGACCACCAATTGAAGCGCCGCGACCCGGCAGGGTCACATCGACTGCATCGGCCGCAAGTTTGGATTCAAGCGCCTTCGAGTCCAGTGCCGTGCGTCGAGCATTGATACGACTCTGCAGCTCCTGCTTGGCGACATTGATTTCCTGGCCGGCGGCTGGTCTTTCTTCAGCCGGAAGCTGACTCAGGGCCTTTAGCCTCGATGTCAGTTCACCTTTCTTGCCAAGGTATGCAACTCGAATCGCATCCAGCGCGGACAGGTCGGCAGCCGCATCGATTTCCGACGCGGCTGTCTGGACCAGATCAGTCAATTCGCGCATGAGCGTTCACCCCAAGCCGGCACAAAGAAATCGCACCGCTTTTGGGTATCTTAGTTGCTCTGTGCCAGGACGGACTTCGCTTGTTCGGCGATTGCACCAAAACCTTCGGGATCGTGTACCGCGATATCCGCAAGCACCTTACGATCGATCTCGATGTTAGCCAGGTTCAGGCCGTTAATCAGCCGGCTGTACGACAAGCCATGCAGACGTGCCGCCGCATTGATGCGTGTAATCCAGAGTGCCCGGAACTGGCGTTTGCGTTGCCGACGATCGCGGTACGCATACTGACCAGCCTTGATGACAGCCTGTTTTGCAGTCTTGTAGAGTTTGCTTCTCGCGCCGTAATAGCCCTTCGCTTTATCGAGGACTTTCTTATGACGGGCCTTGGCGGTAGCGCCACCTTTTACTCGTGCCATCTCTCAATCCCCTCTTAAGCGTAAGGGAGCATGCGTCGCACGCTCTTCACGTCGCTGTCCGCGACCTGCAGTGTCATACCCAAATGGCGCTTACGCTTCGATTTCTTCTTGGTAAGAATGTGATTGAGGTGGGACTGGGATCGCTTAAAGCCACCCTTACCCGTCTTGCTGAAGCGCTTGGCAGCGCCTCGGTTGGTCTTCATCTTCGACATTGTATTCTCCACTTTATGGGCCTTGCTACGTACCGGAACGTCCGGCCGCTACAGGCGGGATATGCGTCGTGCAGCTGTCGTTAACCGCAGTCAGCTTTTTGCTCAGTGTTTCTTCGGTGCAATCACCATGATCATTTGCCGTCCTTCCATCTGCGGCATTTGTTCGACCACACCGTACTCTTCAAGGTCAGTTCGGACCCTGGCCAGAAGATTCGCACCGAGTTCCTGGTGCGCCATCTCACGACCTCTAAATCTTAACGTGACTTTCGTCTTGTCACCTATCTCAAGAAACTGCACCAACTTGCGAAGTTTGATCTGGTAGTCACCTTCGTCTGTGCCTGGGCGGAACTTGATCTCTTTTACATGGACCTGCTTTTGCTTGCGCTTGGAGTGCTGCTGTTTCTTGTTCTGCTCGAACAGATACTTGCCAAAATCCATTACTCGGCAGACCGGCGGTGCCGCTGTTGGCGAAACTTCCACCAGATCCAGTCCTACGCCCTTGGCCAATTCGATTCCATCGGCCAGCGGCATCACTCCTGCCTGCTCACCTTCCGCGTCAATTACACGGACTTCGACCGCGTCAATTTCTTCGTTACGCCGTACTCGCTTTGTAGCTGCGATTCTCAGATCCTCCAGTGCTCAACAACCCAACGCAGCCGCTAGGCGCATCGAGGCGCCGCAGCGAGTGCGGGAACGCGATTCTATATAGCCAAATGATAAGAAACAACCATGGAAGCGATTGTTTTTGTAAAAATTAAGGCATTTTGTTGCCAATTCGCAACGCGTGGCTCTCGTTGCGGAATTGGTGGGCGATGCGGGTTTCGAACCTGCGACCTCCACGATGTCAACGTGGCGCTCTACCCCTGAGCTAATCGCCCTGACTTACTATGCTGCCCCTGCGAGGGGCGGCATACGATACTCAAGCCACCTGCCGTGCGCAAGACCTCCTGCCCACTTAGTCCTGCGTGAGCCCCAGACCCTTTTGCCGAATGGTGTGGATCAGGTCCCGCAACCGTCCCGCTTCCTCAAATTCCAGATCTCGCGCAGCTTTGAGCATCTGCTTTTCCAGCTTAACGGCTCGTTTCAGGAGCTGTTCTGGCGTCATGCTTTCATATTCCGCACCCTCCTCGGCCACGCGCCGGTGCCCAGCCCGAGGCGACGGGTGCGCTGCCTCCATAATGTCGGAAACTCGCTTAACAATCGACGCCGGAGTTATCCCGTTTTTCTCGTTGTGCTCGACCTGCCGCTCGCGGCGGCGCCCTGTTTCCTCGATGGCCTTCTGCATTGACCCGGTCATGCGGTCGGCATACAGGATTGCGGTGCCATTGATATTGCGTGCTGCGCGGCCGATAGTCTGGATCAGCGAACGCTCTGAGCGGAGGAAACCCTCCTTGTCCGCATCGAGAATCGCAACCAGCGAGACCTCTGGCATATCCAACCCCTCTCGCAACAAATTGATGCCCACGAGCACATCGAAGGCTCCAAGCCGCAGATCGCGAATGATCTCGGTCCTCTCAACGGTGCCAATGTCGGAGTGCAGGTAGCGCACCCGTTTTCCATGGTCCGCGAGGTAATCCGTCAGATCCTCCGCCATGCGCTTCGTCAATGTCGTGATGAGCACGCGCTCACCAGTGGCGACGCGCTTGGTAATCTCCGAGAGTACGTCGTCAACCTGAGTTTTTGCGGGCCGAACGTCTATCCGCGGGTCGATAAGACCCGTTGGCCGAACCAGCTGTTCAACCGTGTTGTCCGTGTGCTCGTTTTCGTAGTTGCCGGGCGTCGCCGAGACGAAAATTGTCTGCGGCGCGAGGTGCTCAAACTCATCGAACCGCAGCGGTCGGTTATCGAGCGCGGATGGCAAACGGAATCCGTACTGGACGAGAGTTTCCTTACGCGATCGGTCGCCTTTGTACATCGCGCCAAGTTGCGGCACCGTGACGTGACTTTCGTCAATAACCAACAACGCGTTTTCCGGGAGATAGTCGAACAGGCACGGCGGCGGCTCTCCCTCTTGCCGACCCGACAGGTAGCGCGAGTAGTTCTCAATGCCAGAGCAGTAGCCGAGCTCACGTATCATCTCTAAATCAAATAAAGTTCGCTGTTCAAGTCTTTGAGCTTCAAGAAGTTTTTGATGCTTTCGAAGGTGCTCCAGTCGATCCTTAAGCTCGACCTTTATGTACTCACACGCCTCAAGCAGTTTTTCTCTGGGCGTCACATAGTGCGTTTTAGGGAAGATCGTGAGTCGAGGTACCCGGGCCGAAACTTCTCCCGTTAGCGGGTCAAAATACGCCAGCGATTCGATTTCCTCGTCAAACAGCTCAATTCGAACCGCATCGCGCTCGGAATCGGCCGGGAACACATCGATAACGTCACCGCGTACCCGGTAGGTGCCCTGCGACAGATCCAGCTCATTGCGCTGGTACTGAAGCTCCGCCAGGCGTCGAAGAATTTTGCGCTGATCGACACGATCGCCGCGCGTAAGGTGCAGCACCATGCTGAAGTACGCTTCCGGATCACCGAGGCCGTAAATCGCGGACACTGTCGCGACGATGATCGCATCAGGACGTTCGATTAGCGCCTTGGTTGCCGAGAGTCGCATTTGCTCGATGTGCTG
>RCNB010000338.1_pt1 | contig 31932 bp, 25 predicted proteins | sample 2041321 | NCBI WGS metagenome assembly RCNB01 (sample SAMN09708232, study PRJNA481090) | Marine sediment metagenome, whole genome shotgun sequencing project.
AACTAAAGGCCATATAACCGAGCGTATTGTAGATATCTTTTAAGACAAAGGGCTCCTTTTCGATTCCGGTCAGGTAGAATTCTATCGGTGTCGGCCCCTGTTCGATAAATTCGTTGATACCATCAAGATAGGCCTGTGACAACTGAACAGAACTTTCTTGAATATCAAGTTTTGATACGGTTTGAGCAGAAGCCCCATCGATGCCCAAGGCCAAAAAGAGCTTATCGGCACCCAAAAGCTCTTTTCCGAATACTTCCGACAATCCTCCTTTTCCGATACGTCGCAACAGCTCCATTTGCCAAAGGCGGTCTTGGGCATGTACATATCCCAAAGTCTTAAAGGCGTCTTTTTCGTTCTGTGCGTAAATGTGGGGAATTCCGTACATATCAAAATAGACCTGTACGTTATTTGAAATATTTTTCAGTGTTTTTTCGCCCTGGTAATCAGGTTTTTGGTTTAAAACAAAAATACCGACGGCAATTGCAATTAGAACCAATGCGATAAGAAGTGCCCACCCTAGCCATTTTAGTATTCGCATTTTGGTCAAGTTTGAGTAGAAAGTTAAGAATTATTTAATGGGATAAGTAAAGCTACCTTTTAATATAATTTAACTGTAAACATAAAAAATATTTTGTAGGGAAAACCTTTGTTTTGAAATAAACTAATAAAATCATGAACAACTTATCTGCCGGACGGGCAGAGAATCCAGAACCGAAAATGAACGAGTTTGAATGAGAGACAGTTTTGAAATATTCCGATAATTTTTGTGCCCTTTTTTGCACACTATTTTGTTAAAATTTTGAACCGTAGCTATGGCTATGCTTAAAAATTCCGCCTCATATTGCACTAAAAATGATCTATAAAAATTCTAATCACATATATCAAAACTGTCTCTGAGTTATTTTATAGTTAAATCGGTATTGCTTTCGTTAAATCTTCCAAGCCCTTGCATTAGCCAATTTCTATAGGTCTCACTGTCGGTATATTGCACGGCATTGTTCAAGACTTCTAAATCCGGGGATAACAATACATAATACGGTTGTGAAGCGGCATTAAAATTAAGGGTCTGAAACGTGCCCCACTTCTGCCCCACCGTTTCGATTCGTTTGACCCGACCGGAATCGAACTTAAAATCAAACTGTTCCGCTTCCGGAAGCTTTTTTCGGTCGTCGATGTATAAGGAAATCAATACATACTCTTCCTTTATCAGCGGGTAGATATCGTCTTCGCTCCATACGTTTTCTTCCATTTTTCTACAGTTGACACAGGCCCATCCCGTGAAATCCAAAAGTATAGGCTTGTTTACTTCTTTTGCATAGGCTACCCCTTCCTCGAAATCCTTAAAGCAATCGAAACCGAGAGGACAGTCGCTCTCTGTTTCGAACACGCTATAAAAAGCTGGGGGCGGAAAACCGCTCAACAGTTTTAAATTGGAAATATTAAATAGCCCAAAAATCAAATAGATAGAAAAACCGGCACTGACCAAACCAGCCGCTTTTCTTGTCAACGACAGCTTTTGTCTCGGTCCATCGTGCGGAAAACGGAAAACACCAAAAAGGTAAAGGGTCAGTAAAACGAACAAAAGAACCCATATTCCTAGGAAAACTTCTCGTTTGAATATTCCCCAATTACCAACCAAATCGGCATTAGAAAGGAATTTTAACGCCAAGGCCAGCTCTAAAAAACCCAAAACCACTTTTACAGTAGTCATCCATCCACCAGATTTGGGTAGGGAATTCAACCATGCAGGAAACAGGGCAAAAAGAGCGAAAGGTAAGGCCAGGGCAACACCAAAGCCGGTCATGCCCGCTGAAAGATTCATGGCGACATCACCTTCCTCCAAAACCGTACTCCCTAACAATCCCCCAAGAATAGGGCCTGTGCATGAAAAAGAGACGATAGCCAAAGTGACGGCCATAAAGAAAATACCTATGCCTCCGCCGACCTTGCCAGAAGCAGCATCCATCTTATTGGCCCAAGAACTTGGTAAAGTCAACTCGTAATAACCAAAAAACGAAAAAGCAAAAAATCCGAAAATCAAGAAGAATAAAATGTTCAACCAAATATTCGTAGAAATCGTATTAAGTATCTGTGAATCAATCGAATCGAACACATGAAAGGGCAAACTCAATAAAAAATAAATAAGCACGATAAAGAACCCATATAGAAGAGCGTTTGCGATGCCTTTTGACTTCTTCTGTGAATGCTTAGTAAAAAATGATACGGTCAAGGGAATCATGGGAAACACACATGGTGTAAGCAGTGCTATCAACCCGCCTAAAAAACCCAGTCCGAAAATCATCCACAGACTCGAACCATTTTCCAATGCTTTCGCTGTATTACCTAGCAAATCCTTGTTCTTAAGATTCAGTTTTAGTGCAGAACCCATGGCAAGACTGCGATCGTCTACCGTCTTTTCGACCTTAACAGCAACTCCGCCATCAAGGACAAAACTAAAATCTTGGTCAACGGGAATACAGACCTCTTTACAGACCTGATAGAACAAGTTGATATCAATTTGGTCAATTCCGGACTTAAGCAGTCGTATTTTTTGAGTGAAAACAGCATCCTTTTTAAAAAAGGTTTCGTCCACTTCAAAAATATCGCTGTATTCCGTTACGGTTTCGCTTTCTTCGGTTTTGCCTATAAGTTCATAGTCTTCCCCAACTTTTTTATAAGTGAACTCACTGGGCAACGAGCCACCCTCCTTAGTATATTGCGAATAGATATGCCAGCCCTCGAATATGTCGGCTTTTAAAGTAAGTTCGTATTCCGATTCGGAAATTTTATTCCATTCGGTTACCCACTTGACAGGATTCTCATCATCTTGCGAATAAATGGCTAACCCACTGAAAAATAATAGTATAAATAGTGTTATCTGCCTCATCAATCTAATACAAATTTTAATATAGTAGCTGTACTGTTCGATACCTTGAATCTATCATCGGCACGTCTTCCAATGACCCAAACGATTTCGTCGTCGGAACAAAGCAACCATTGTTTTTCTTTGGTAAGTACATCGATTTTTTTATCTTTAAAAAACTTGGAAAGTTTCTTTTTACCCTCCATACCCAAAGGATAAAAGTAGTCGCCTTTTTCCCATTTCCTTATCGTAATGGGATATTTTAACGCTTCTTTATCTATATAAAGTATGTGGTTCCCTTTTTCTTTCCAGTCTTTTACTTCTTCAATCATAAGCTTTACCGGCTCTTTGATTTCCTTTTGACCTTCTTCAATATGATATATTTTGTTATCGATGTTACCGATTTCGGTAAGAAGTAGAAAATCCCTATCCTTTAGTAAACGATGCGTGTGCGAACGTACTTCTTTGCCACTAACGGCAGATAAAAGATTTATGACGTCATCCCATTCCGTAAAGCCGTATTCCCTAAAAATGCCATGGATATAGGCCTGAGCCGGTACCAAATCTGTAAATGAGGCGATTGGAATTCGCACGATATCCCCCTTTTCTTCGAAGAACTCTTTCTTCAGTTGATTAATTTGGCTCTCAACAATTTCTGCTGTTTGAAAAAGATATCCTTGAGTTTTTTGAAAATTTTTCAAAAAAGCAGGATGCAGTTCCTTTAACAGCGGCACAATATCGTGTCGGATTTTATTTCGAAGGTATAAGGTATCGGCATTACTACTGTCTTCCCTCCATTTTAAATTATGGACTTCGGCATATGCTGAAATTTGTTCCCTTGAAAACCGAAGAAGAGGTCGAGCGATAGCATCCGTTTTTTCGGGTATTCCTGTCAAACCATCAATGCCTGTTCCTCTAGAAAGATTGATGAGAAAGGTCTCCAAATTATCATCGGCATGGTGCGCCGTAACCAAGGTTTTAATTCCATTTTCTTTCATGATTTCTTCAAACCAATCATAGCGCAACGTTCTAGCACCCATTTGAAGTGATACTTTATTTTTAGTAATGTATACCTTTGTTTTAAAATGGGTTATATGAATTTTTTTGTTATATTCAATAGCCAATTGTCGTACGAATTGTTCATCACCGTCGCTTGCAGCGCCACGCAGTCGAAAGTTGCAATGGGCCAGTTCAAAAGCCAAACCGAATTCTGCACATAAATGTGTCAACACCACACTATCCAAACCTCCGCTACACGCTAAAAGAAAAGGTTCTTCCCCTAGGCAGGGAAACTGTTTTTCAATATGTTTTTTGAATTCCGTGAACACCTTGTAAAAGTACTCAAAGTTGTTGCCGTAACCAATTCCGGACCGTTTCAAGCATGTCATTCATACATAAGTCATGCTGCAATTCGTGATACCCGCCTTCAAATAATTTCAGTGTTGTTCTATTTGAATTTCCATGGAATTCTCGCGTAGCGCGATAATCGATAATTGCGTCTCCCGTGCCATGTAGCAAGAGCGTATCAACTTTCAGTCTGCCGGCATTTGCAATGGCCCACTCCCCTGCCTCCATAATCGGAAAGGAAAACATTGGGCTCACTTTATCATGCACCAAAGCATCGGAAGTATATTTTTCAACTTCAGCAGGAATTCTTGAGATACCGTTAGGGTCAAGTCCTGACGGTAAAGTTATTGACGGCATTATTTTCATCATTACCCTGCCCAACACCATTTTCCAAGCCGGAGGCTGGAAAGCCAGCCGCAGATATGGACTTGTTGCGATAATTCCATCTAACTTGGTATCCCTGCGCAACGCGTAATTCAACACCAAATTACCGCCCATACTATGCCCATAAAGAAACAAAGGCTTATCGGGAAATTTATCCCTAGCCTTATCGACCACTTTATCGAGAATATCGATGAGGGCAAGGTAGCTGGGGCAATGCCCCCGTTTACCGCCCGATTTTCCGTGACCGATATTATCGTATACGATTACAGCTAGCTCTAAATTGTTTAATACCGGCACTATATTGCCTGAATATCTTCCCGAATGTTCGCCAAAACCATGTACTAGCACTAAAACACCTTGTACCTGAGATGGTTGAGTAGAACGCCCATAGATTTTGGTATTATAAGATTCGAAAGTAAATTCACTATTGTGCATTTTTTATAGACTATGAAGATGTAATCCCCGATTACTGTTTTAGAGACTATTCTATTTCTAATTTTCAAGCACCTCCCGCATCGCCTTGGCCTTTAGCAAGCATTCTTGGTATTCCTTTTCAGGTATTGCCTTTGCTGTAATTGCCCCTCCCACCGAGTAAGACACGTACTTTTCTGTCTCATTGTAGAGGATACTGCGGATGACTACATTAAAATCAAAATCACCGTCTGGTGTAAAATAACCTACTGCCCCGCTATAGAGTCCCCGCTTAAAAGCCTCGTGCCGTTCAATGATATGCATAGCAGATACTTTCGGTGCTCCGGTCATACTGCCCATAGGAAAGGTTTCTTTGACAATATCGACCGGGTTTTTATCAGTGGTTACGCTAGCCACAACCGTTGAAATCATTTGATGCACTTGTTCAAAGGTATACACTTTACAAAGCTCCTCTACCTTTACACTCCCCTTCAAAGCGCTTTTTGAAAGGTCGTTTCGTACCAAATCAACAATCATGATGTTCTCGGCCCGTTCCTTAGCATCTTTTTCAAGCTCGATTTTCAACCTACGATCTTCTTCCTTGTTTGTTGCGCGTTTAGCAGTCCCTTTGATTGGCTGTGATATGATTTTGTTTCCTTCTTTGCGTAAATAGCGTTCAGGCGAAGCACAGAGAAGGTATTTATCGGACAGCTTCAAAAAGGTTGCTAAGGGTGTTTTTGATAGCGTATTTAGCTTCTGATAGCTTCTTATTGGATCTATTTTGGTGTTTTCGGCATAAAATTCCTGACAAAAATTGGCTTCATAAATATCGCCTCTTTTTATATGCCCTAATATCGAATTGACCTGTTGAAAATATTCATCCTTAAAAATACGCAGCTTTATACGGATGTCGGTGGAGTTTTGAATGGCATCCGCTTTGTGGAAACTTCCATTGGAAATCATATCAAAATCGTTTTCAATTTCATTTTCTGCCATTTTCAGGTAGACCAAATCGACAGTATTTCCGGTGATTCTTATTATTTTTTTAGGCTGGAAAAAATAGAGGTCTGGAAAATTCAAGCTATCTGGATTAGTAGAGGATAGTTGCTCTACATCGTTTTTTAGATCATAAGCTAGATAACCGAAAATCCAATCCTTGACCGCTGTTCGATACTCCCTCAAATCTTTAAAAGCTCTCTCGTGATCGGTACTGATAGATGTCAGACCATCCACGGCAAGCAAGGCATCAAATGAACCATACTTACTATATTGTTCGTTGCTGTCTAGCCATACGACTTCATCGAATTGTTGGGCCCAACGTAGCAGTTCCTCCTTAAATCTTTCAATATCGGAAACCGTAAAAGATGCCGTAATTCGCAAAGGAAATAAATTTATAGTTTGGCCAGAAATTCATCCAAGGCTAACCGATGTGCTCCGGCATGGTCTGTATCGGTTATGCCTTTACCTGCATCAAAATTCTCATAGTAAGATGATAGGGAAAAAGTAGCTGTCACTTCGGCTCCAAACCAAGGAAGTAGGTTTTTTGTGACTTCCAAAGAACTAGCCCCGCCTCTTTTACCTCCGGAGGTCGACATAAGCAATATTGGCTTTTGGTCTAAAAATTTTCGCTCTAACCTCGAAAACCAATCGATAAGATTTTTGAAATACGCAGAAGGATTACCATTATGTTCGTTTACAGAAATAATAAGTCCGTCGGACTTGGCAATATCGTTTTTCAGTTCTATCAACGAGTTCGAATACCCATTTTCCTTTTCATAATCTTCACTGTACATTGGAAACGGAAAATGTGACATTTTCAACAACTGTATATCATGGGCTTCTAAAAGCGAAACCGTGTATTTTACCAGTTCATAATTGATAGAGGTCGATGAGTTACTGCCTGCAAATGCCAAAATCTTAGCCATAGTATGTTTTGAAGAGTTGTTCAGCGAAAATATGCCAAATACAAATGAATTGCGAGTATTTTACCTAATTTTGCAAAGTGAAACACCTAAACCACCTGTTAGACAAGTATATAGGTCTAACGAATTTGTAAATTCAATTTCCTCGTGGACAACAAAACTGCAAGACTGTATTTTATTGACGCCATGAGGGCCTGGGCCATTCTTATGATGCTTCAAGGGCATTTTGTAGATGGACTCTTAGATACCGCCTTTCGTGACAATTCGAGCATTACCTTCAATATATGGAAATATTTTAGGGGCATAACAGCACCTGTTTTCTTTACAGTTTCGGGCTTTATCTTCACCTACCTATTGGTTAGAGGTGACAAAACTGGACTAAAAAACCCAAGGGTAAAAAAAGGAATCAAACGCGGATTGGAACTACTCTTCATCGGATACCTACTGCGCATAAACCTTCTCGGTATATTAAAAGGCGAAATCTATACTTCTTTTTATTTGGTGGATGTGTTGCACTGCATAGGCCTATCAATATTAGGAATCATTAGTATCTACTTGCTTACCCAAAATCGAAAAAAATACTTATTTTCGCTAACTTTAGTCGGTATCACGGGCCTACTTTTTCTTTTTGAACCGATTTACAAATACTGGGAATTCACCTTCTTACCGGAGGCCATAGCCAATTACCTGACCAAAACCAATGGTTCGGTATTTACGATTATACCTTGGTTCGGTTACGCTGCATTTGGTGGGTTTCTTTCCATACTGTTCACGAAATTCAAGAACTCAAACTATCTATACCCCATTGCAATTACAACAGCAGCAGCTTTTGGATTAACGTTAATTTTCTTTTCTTCAGACTTCTTTTTGGCCCTTTCGGGCTGGACAGGAATTCAACTTTTCGCCGATATTTTCTTTAACAACTATTTATTCATTAGGTTAGGAGACGTGTTGGTCGTCTTCGCTGTATTTATGGTATTCCGAAGTTTAATGGAGAACCGCACTCTCTTAAAAGTCGGTCAAAGCACATTATCCGTTTATGTTGTTCATTTTATAATTTTGTACGGTAGCTTCACAGGATTAGGATTTTACGGCTTCTTCCATCATTCATTGGGACCAGTTGTTACTATTTCTGGAGCCATAGCATTTATGGTAGTCAGCACCTATATCGCCCTTCGTTATGAAGAACACAAAGTGGTTATTAAAGGAAAAATCGCTGTACTAGGAAAATTGGCCTTTACCCAACTTGAAACTTTGGGAAACACTGCTTTTGAATTTATTAAAACCAATTTCTTACGTCTATTGCGTGTATTTGGCAGGGTTAAAAATTAATCGTTCCTCGCTCTTTTAGTATCTTCACTCAAAATAAATAAAATTAGCTATGAGTGAAAAAAAGGCATATTCCCCTATTCAAGTCGATTTAGAATCCGACAAACGTTATTCATGGTGTACATGTAGCTTTAGTAGCGAGCAACCTTTCTGCGACGGTACACATCGGGCGAACAAAGCTACTCCCCCACTTGTTTTTGAAGTTAAGGAAGAAAAAGAGGCTTGGTTGTGTACCTGTAAACAGACTAGCAATCCACCGTATTGCGATGGTTCGCATAAAAACTAATACGATAAGGCCCCCAAGGTTTTAAAACCTTGGGGGCCTTATCAAATCTGTTGAGTTTTCAAAAGAAAGTAATTAAATATGTAAAGCCCGATCGCCTGTAGCCGCTAGCGCAGCTTCTTTTACAGCTTCGGCATAAGTGGGATGCGAATGGCTCATTCTGGAAATATCCTCGGCAGAAGCACGAAATTCCATCGCTGTAACCGCTTCGGCAATCAAATCGGCACAACGGGCACCGATCATATGAACGCCTAAAACCTCATCCGTCTTTTTATCGGCCAAGATTTTTACAAAACCATCGAGATCCATACTCGCTCTAGAACGACCTAAAGCGCGCATCGGAAATTGCCCTACTTTGTATGCTACTCCCGCTTCTTTCAATTCTTCTTCGGTTTTTCCGACTGCGGCCACTTCTGGCCATGTATAGACTACCCCGGGAATGAGGTTATAATCGATATGTGGTTTTTGTCCCGCCAATTGTTCGGCGACTAAAGTGCCTTCTTCCTCTGCCTTGTGTGCTAACATGGCCCCCCGTACGACATCACCTATAGCATAAATGTTAGATGCGGTAGTCTGTAAGTGTTCGTTTACTTCTACCCTGCCCCGCTCGTCGATTTTGACTCCGGCAGCATCGGCATTCAAACCATCTGTATAGGGACGCCTTCCCACGGAAACCAAACAATAATCGCCTTTAAATTCTATTTCTTGCCCTTTTTTATCATCAGCCTTTACGAATACTTCATTCCCTTTCCTTTCGACGGATTTCACTTTATGGGATAGGTTAAACTTCACCTTCTGTTTTTTCATCACCTTCATCAGCTCCTTCGAAAGTGCGGCATCCATAGTTGGGATGATTCGATCCATATATTCAACAACGGTAACCTCGGCCCCTAAACGCTTATAGACTTGACCGAGTTCTAATCCGATGACCCCGCCACCGATAATAATCATGTGTTTAGGTATCTCTTTCAGTTTTAAAGCCTCGGTAGAAGTGATGACGCGTTCTTTATCGATTTTGATAAATGGTAAAGTTGAAGGTTTACTTCCGGTAGCGATGATAGTATTCTTTGCTTCAATGGTTTCCGTATCACCATTATTCTTCTTGATATCGATATGGGTAGCATCCTTAAAGCTGCCTAATCCTTCAAAAACATCGATTTTATTCTTGTTCATCAAAAACTTTACCCCATCGCAGGTTTGGTCGACTACAGACTGCTTCCGAGCAATCATTTTTTCGAGATTCACCTTTACTTCCCCAGGAATCTCGATACCATGCGCTTCAAAATGCTTCACGGCATCTTCGTAATGGTGGGAAGAATCTAACAACGCTTTTGAAGGGATGCAGCCAACGTTAAGGCAGGTACCACCTAAAGTGCTATACTTTTCTATAATCGCAGTCTTCATTCCCAATTGTGCACAACGAATTGCGGCTACATATCCTCCTGGGCCCGAACCGATAATAGCTACGTCATATAAACTCATAAAATTGTCTTTGAATTGAAGAACAAAATTAGCACTATTTTCCGATTTACAGAACGGTTCTGGCATTTATGAACAGGAGTTGCACAACCGTCACCAAAATCGTAATATTACGAAATAGCTAAACCATAATTTATGAAGGGTCCAAAATCTGGAAAGCATAGAGAGAACGAAAATATCGTTGAAAATAGAGAGCTTAGCATTTTTGAAGCCCTAATACCCGTTATTGCCCTTGTGATCATGTTAGCTTACAATGTCTATGTTTTCGGCGACGAGGCACTCGGCGGATCCAACCAGTTCATACTTTTACTTGGAGGCGCAGTGGCTGCCATCGTAGGGTTTCTAAATAATGCGTCTTACAAACAGATGCTGGCAGAAGTGGCCGAGAATGTTAAATCAACTACAGGTGCCCTTTTGATTTTATTGATGGTGGGCGCTTTGGCCGGCACTTGGTTGATTAGCGGAATCATTCCTGCTATGATTTATTACGGACTCCAGATTTTAAATCCGACCATATTCTTGGGCGCTTGTGTGATTATTTGTGCCATTATTTCGATAGCGACCGGAAGTAGCTGGACAACCTCAGCCACCGTAGGTATAGCTTTAATAGGAATCGGTGATGCCTTGGGCATTTCACCAGGGATGACTGCTGGAGCAGTTCTTTCAGGCGCTTATTTCGGGGATAAACTATCTCCATTAAGCGACACGACCAATCTTGCCCCGGCCATGGCGGGGGGCGAGCTTTTTGACCACATTCAATATATGCTGTATACCACTATACCTACGATTACTGTAGCTCTTATCGTTTTTATTGTTATCGGATTGAATATCGATACCAGCGGCACCGCGGATATTGATTCCCTATTGACTTCTATAGATGCGACTTTTACAATTAATGGTTGGTTGTTTCTGGTACCAGCAGCAGTCATTTTCTTGATTGTAAAAAAGACACCTCCTTTGGCTGCCCTATTAATCGGCACTCTTTTGGGGGCACTTTTCGCATTGATTTTTCAGCCGGATATCGTAGCTGGAATCACCAATGCCGAAACGCTATCTTTTGAATCGGGTTACAAAGGTGTATTAAAAGCCATTACTGTGGAAACCTCCATACCTACCGATAACGAAACATTGAACGACCTATTTTCGGCAAAAGGAATGGCCGGAATGCTCGGAACGATATGGCTTATCGTTTGTGCTATGGTTTTCGGCGGAATTATGGACGGTATTGGCGCACTAGATCGAATAACAAAATCATTGTTGGCCATGGCCAAAACCACTTTTGGTCTTTTTGCCAGCACAGTTGGTAGTTGTTTGGCCTTGAACGTTACTGCATCCGATCAATATCTAGCTATCGTAGTGCCCGGAAAAATGTTTAGCAAGGCGTATGCAGACAGAGGCTTGGCCCCAGAGAATTTGAGCCGAACCTTAGAAGATTCAGGTACGGTAACTTCCGTACTTGTGCCTTGGAACACTTGTGGCGCTTACCATAGTGGGGTTTTGGGAGTCGGAACAGGCGAATATGCCCTCTTCGCTGTCTTTAACTGGCTTAGCCCTATAACCACTTTAATATTTGCGGCAATGCACATTAAAATAAAACAATTGGCTGCTTCGACCCCTAGTTCCATCAAAAAGGAAAAACAAGAGATTTAAAGCGACCTACTGAAATTCCTTTTTTCTTCGGGGAACACTCCTTTTACCTAATTATTTTATAATTTCGTCCTGAACTTAATAATTTAAATATACTATGGCAACAGTCACCTTAAAAGGAAATGAAATACACACTTTAGGAATCCTTCCGACCAATGGAAGCAAAGCTCCAGACTTCCAATTGACCAAAAATGACCTTTCAAGCGCCTCGCTTTCCGACTATTCTGGAAAAAAAGTAGTTTTAAATATTTTCCCTAGTATCGATACCGGTACCTGCGCGCAATCGGTGCGACAATTCAACGAAGAAGCTGCCGAACTTGACAACACTGTCGTTTTGTGTATCTCTAAAGATTTACCTTTCGCCCAAGCCCGTTTTTGCGGCGCAGAGGGTATCGAAAATGTAGAAATGCTTTCCGATTTTCGTGATGGTAATTTCGGTAAGGCCTATAACCTTGCATTTTCCGATGGGCCTTTGATGCCGTTACATTCACGAGCAGTTGTTGTTCTCAACGAATCTGGCACTATTATTTATTCGGAGCAAGTTCCAGAAATAGTTGACGAACCCAACTATAAGGCTGCACTAGAAGTATTAGCCGATGCCTAAGGAATCGTTCTTAAAAAATAGAATAAAAAGTGTGGGCTTTGCAGTACGCGGAGCCCTTCTTTTGATTCGTACCGAGGCCAGTATTAAAATTCAGGTTTGCTTGGGTATTCTGGTTACCCTAGCTGGGTTTTACTACGAAATTTCGTCTACAGAATGGATTTTCCAGGTACTCGCAGTTTCCTTGGTTGTTGGAATCGAGGGTGCCAATACCGCTATCGAAAAACTATGCGATTTCGTGCATCCAGATTTCGATAAGAAGATAGGTTTTATTAAAGATGTTTCCGCCGGTGCTGTAATGTTAGTATCTGTAGGAGCCATTATTGTAGGGCTTATCATCTATCTTCCCAAGATTCTTTAATCGAGTTGAAAACATTCCGTACGGACAAGACAATTGTTAGTCAAAAAAAACTCATATCGCCATAAAGAGTATGCGGTTACGCTGTACCGTCTTGTCTTGGTCTATATTTTCTATTTCATAGCCAGACTATTATTTTTATTGTACAACAAAGAACTGTTCGATTTGTCGGGAACAATCGATTTTCTGGCCCTATGTTTTTGGGGATTGAGTTTTGACACCACGGCAATACTCTATATAAATCTCCTTTTTATCCTCCTAAGTTTTCTGCCACTAGTGGTCAACACGACCAAAATTTATCAGCGATTATTGTTATGGATATATTTCGTGACCAATCTGATTGCTTATGCCACCAATTTCGTTGATTTCATCTATTACAAGTACACTTTCAGTCGCTCGACCATGGTGGCTTTTGAATCCATTCAAAATGAACCTAACCAGTCCGGATTGGTACTTTCGTTCGTCAGGGACTACTGGCATGTTTTCCTGCTGTTCTTTATTTGTGCTTTTTTATGGATTAAACTATATAAGCTGATAAGTATAAGTAAAACATTGTATAACAATAAAATAAAGTATTTTTTAAGTTCTTTAGTAGCCTTAGGTATTGTCAGTGTTTTGATTATCGGTGGTATACGAGGTGATTTTAGCCACAGTACCAGACCTATCAATATGGTCGATGCAAGCCGACATGTTAAAATGCCCGAACATGCCAATATTGTACTGAACACGCCTTTCGCTTTTATTCGCACAATAAATGCTACAAGTTTTAAAAAACAGAACGGGGTTCCTAAAGCTGTTGTCGAAAACACCTTTCATCCTATAAAACAATATAACGACACGGTATTGGTGAAACCGAATATTGTTCTTATTATATTAGAAAGCTTTAGTAGGGAGTATGTGGGTAGTTTCAACAAAAATAGAAATATAGAGAACTACAAGGGGTATTCGCCATTTATCGATTCATTAGCGAATCATAGTCTAATATTCACCAATGCCTATGCGAACGGTAGAAAGTCAATTCATGCGATGTCTTCCATACTGGCAGGTATACCCTCGTTCAAGACCGCATATACTTCTACGCCCTATGCCAATCAAAAAATCGAATCAATAATATCGGCAGCCAACAGTATGGGTTATGATACCTCCTTTTTTCATGGCGCCCCTAATGGTTCCATGGGATTTCAAGGTTTTGGGAATGTTTTAGGTTACAACCATTATTACGGAAGGACGGAATATGGAAATGACGAGGACTTTGACGGTATTTGGGGTATATGGGACGAACCCTTCCTAGATTTTACTGCTGATATCCTATCTGAAAAACAACAACCTTTTTTCGGAACGATATTTACAGTTTCTTCACATCACCCTTACATTATACCGGAAAAATACAAGGATAAGTTTCCAAAAGGGGATTTAGACATACACAAAACTGTAGGCTATACCGACTATGCGCTAAAACAATTCTTTAATAAGGCGAGTAAAGAGCCGTGGTACGACAACACAGTTTTCTTAATTACTGCGGACCATGGCAATCAAATACATTATGAGGAGTATAATAAAATGGTCAATCGCTATGGAATTCCGATACTTATTTATGACCCTAAGGAAAAATATAGAGGAGAAAATGATCAACTGGCCCAACAACTCGATATTTACCCTACGTTAACCAGTATAATGGGTTACAACAAACCTTTCAGAAGCTGGGGAAGAAGTCTAATCAGCGATTCGATACAGACGCCTTATGCCATTGCACATACTGGAACGAATTTTCTATTTTTAAGGGATAGTCTTATTTTAGTTAGGGACGACGAAAAAACCATAGGGCTTTATAACCTCGTAGATAAAGGGCTCGAAAAAAACATCGCCACCAAAAACAAACTAGAAACTCAAAAAATGGAAACAATGGCCAAAGGGTTTGTACAAGACTATATGAATAGAGTTGTAGAAGGTAGATTAGACGCTGATTCTAGGCCAGTTAAAGAATAGTTATGTACGATAATTTAGGTGTTGGTATTAGAAAATCTAAAAAAGACTTTTCGTAATCTACCTGCCGAAAACTTCGGAATCCCTATTTTTGTACGTAGCGGAAATAAAAAATTTAATAAAACCTAACAACTAAAAAATAATCAAATTGGGAGTTTCGTCGGTTTTAGTCCAATTAATAGAACAAAAATGAATTTTTTATTTTTCTTCCCCAGAACTACTGAAAATAGCAGTTCTGACCTCCTTCAGAGAGAGGTAAATCAGAGACCTTGGCCAAAAGGCCAAAGTGTTTTATAATAACTCAATGGCCAAAAAGAAAACAACAACAAAGAAAACAGCAACAAAGAAAAAAACAAGTTCTAAAAAGATGAGCCTTAGGCCATCAAAGAAGAACAAGATTATTTTTGGTAGCCTACTGATTTTGTTAAGTATGGCTCTGTTTTTTTCATTTGTCTCCTTCTACTTTACATGGCAAGACGACCTAAGCTTGTCGACCGAATTTGCGGATAGAAACGAACAGGCCAAAAACCTGCTCAATAAGTTCGGTGCAGCGGTGAGCTACCTTTTTGTTTATAAAGGTTTTGGAGTCGCTTCTTTGATATTTACCATCCTTCTTTGTATTACGGGCCTTTATATGTTTTTAAGTTTGGATCGAAAAGGGCTATTAAAAAAATGGATTTGGGGGCTCGTTTTTATGATTTGGATATCGATCGCCTTAGGTTTCTTAGCAGACACAAAACCTTTGCTCGGTGGAGTGGTGGGCTATGAAATGAACGATTTTCTTCAAGATTACACAGGAAAAATCGGTGTTGTTCTCATTTTGCTTTTCGGACTGACATTTATATTGGTGCGCTTTTTTCAATTTACTCCCGATGGTATGGCGCATTTCTTTAAGAAGAAAACCACTTCCATGGCCTCTGAGTCTAAAGGAAGTAATAAAGTAAAATCCACTTCGTCTTTAGATATTCCCTTGAAAACGGAAAAGGAAACTCCGGTTATTTTAGATACCTACACCCATAAAAAAGATATTCCCCCTTTAAAGAAAGAGGAAATTCTAAAAAACGAATTCGAAGTAACCGTTCCGGTAGAGGAAGAAACTACCGACGAGCTTGCCATGGAGGTCGGTAAAATAGTGGAAGAAAAAGAAGAAAAAGATAACATTGCGGATAAACTTGTCGCAGACTTTGGAGAATTCGACCCGACCTTAGAATTGGGTAATTACAAGTTTCCTACTTTAGAACTTTTAGACCAACACGGGGTTACAGGGGGTATTACCATAAATCAAGAAGAACTTGAGAATAACAAGAATAAAATTGTTGAAACCCTTAAAAACTATAAAATTGGTATCTCCCAGATCAAGGCAACCATTGGGCCAACGGTTACATTATATGAAATCGTGCCCGAGGCAGGGGTGCGCATTTCCAAGATAAAGAACCTAGAAGATGATATCGCACTATCACTAGCGGCATTGGGTATACGTATAATCGCTCCGATTCCGGGTAAGGGCACTATTGGTATCGAGGTACCCAACAAGAATGCCACGATAGTATCGATGCGTTCGGTAATCGCTTCCAGTAAATTTCAAAAAGCCGAAATGCAGCTACCTATAGCCTTTGGTAAGACTATTAGCAATGAGACTTTTGTAGTAGACCTAGCTAAAATGCCGCACTTGCTAATGGCAGGTGCAACGGGTCAAGGTAAGTCTGTTGGTTTGAATGCCGTATTGACATCCCTCTTATACAAAAAACATCCTGCAGAGGTAAAATTTATTTTGGTGGATCCTAAAAAAGTAGAACTATCTATCTACAACAAGATAGAACGACATTTTTTGGCCAAATTACCTGATTCAGAAGAGGCTATTATAACCGATAACGCTAAGGTTATCAATACATTGAATTCCCTTTGTATTGAAATGGACAATCGGTACGAGCTACTTAAGACGGCCATGGTAAGGAACTTGAAAGAGTACAATACAAAGTTTAAGGCTCGAAAACTAAACCCTAACGACGGGCATAAATTTTTGCCCTATATCGTGTTGGTCATCGATGAGTTCGCCGATTTGATTATGACGGCCGGCAAAGAGGTTGAAACACCCATTGCACGATTGGCGCAATTGGCACGTGCGATTGGCATTCATTTGATTATCGCGACACAACGCCCTTCGGTCAATGTAATTACTGGGATAATTAAGGCCAACTTTCCGGCACGTATCGCATTTCGTGTAACCTCCAAAATTGATTCACGCACTATTTTAGATGCTCAGGGCGCTGATCAATTGATCGGTCGTGGAGACATGCTCTTTACCCAAGGTAATGACGTGACCCGAATTCAATGTGCATTCGTAGATACGCCCGAAGTAGCAAAGATTACCGAATATATTGGTTCTCAACGGGCTTATCCCCATGCGTATGAACTACCCGAATATTCAGGTGAAGATTCTGGCACAAGTATTGATTATAATATCGCCGATAGAGATGCCCTATTCCGTGACGCTGCCGAAGTTATCGTTATTGCGCAACAAGGCTCGGCCTCCCTCATCCAAAGAAAACTAAAATTGGGCTATAATCGGGCGGGGCGAATCGTAGACCAGTTAGAAGCAGCAGGAATCGTTGGGCCGTTTGAAGGCAGTAAGGCCAGACAGGTATTGGTAACCGACTTAGTGGCCCTAGATCAACTATTGAATAATGAAGGTTCTTAATACGGGCCAATAATTAAAAGCAACATAATGAAGAAGTTTTTGTTAATAGTAACCATTCTTTTATTTTTTAACTCGTCGTTGGCCCAGAACTCTGCCGAGGCCAAGGCACTTTTAGACGAAGTGTACAGCAAAGTGAAGAGCTACGACAATATTTTCGTCGATTTCAAATACGTGCTAAACAACTTAGAAGCTGGTATCAACCAAGAGACCCGAGGTGATGTGACGTTGCAAGGCGACAAGTACATCGGTAATTTTTTCGGCACAACGCAATTGTTCGATGGAACGAAGGTCTACACCATAATTCCTGAAAATGAAGAGGTGACCATAGAAGATAAGTCGGAAGACCAAAATGCGTTAACACCTGCCAAGATGCTTACATTCTACCGAGAAGGCCATAACTATGAGATGGATATTCTACAAAATGTTAAGGGTAGAAAAATTCAATTTATCAAGTTGACGCCTATCGATACGAATTCAGAAATAAAATCTATTTTATTGGGTATCGATGCGGAAACCAAGCATATCTACAAGCTTATCGAGACCGGTAAAAACGACACTACCACTGCCATTACAGTTAATTCTTTCAAAACTGACCAACCTTTGTCGAAAACCTTGTTTACTTTTGATGAGGCCAAATATAAAGATGAAGGCTACTACATCGTAAGAAATTAACAACTTAGCATTGAGAATTCTAGATCGATATATCCTATCACGATTCCTTTACAATTTTTTAAGTTCGTTTGTAATATTGATGTTTATTTTCATATTTCAAACCATCTGGCTATTTATAGATGATTTTGCCGGGAAAGGCCTTGATATTGGTATTATCGGAAAGTTCTTTTTTTACATGATGCCAAGTCTTACCGAAAAGGTACTGCCTTTAACAGTGTTACTCGCTTCAATTTTGACCTTTGGCACCTTTGCCGAAAATTATGAATTCGCTGCAATGAAAGCATCGGGTATATCTTTACAGCGATCGATGTTGAGCCTTATTATATTAATGGTAGTTTTAGGTGGCGTCACATTTTACTTTGCCAATAATGTTATACCGGCCTCGGAGCAAAAAATCTATAATATGCGCCGGAATATCGCCAAAGTGAAACCCGCTGCTGCAATAGAGAAAGGGGTTTTTAGCGATTTTGAAGGAATGAGTATCAAAGTAGATGAGAAATATGGGGAGCAAGACAGATTCTTAAAAAATGTAATCATCCACCAAAAAACGGAGACCAATGTAAACAGTACCGTTATCAAGGCAAAAACGGGAGAACTAATCAGTAGTGAAGCTTCTGAACTTATTCAATTGGTTTTAAGGGATGGCCACTATTATAGGGACGTGGAAACCAAAAGCAGTAACAACAAACGTAAATTACCTTTTGCAAAAGCTAATTTCGAGATTTATCGTATGAACATTGAGATTCCTGAAATGGAACAGGATCTTGAAGAAGAAAGTGTGTCCAATCGAGAAAAAATGAAAAACGTGTCTCGTTTATTAAAGGATATGGATTCCCTAAAAAAGGATAATCGCAGGATCGTCAAGGCTTTTTCCAAAAACATTACCTATCGCATGGGCGCCTTTGTTCCTTTAGCAGCATTGGATAGTAGTTCTCTTGCTAAAAAAATAGTCGAAAGAACCAGAGATTCCGTCTTCTTTAAGGCTACTCTAAATGACACTATAAACTTATCGGAAAAACAAAAAGATTCTTTGTTAGTCCTAGAAGAAATAGCCAAGAAACCGTTCTCTGGAAATGTGGTCGACCTTTTTCCAGCTTGGCAAAAAATTCAGGTACTTAATGCCGCGAAGAATACAGTATCAAACATTATGACTTCGATAGTAGGTAAAAAGAATGAGTTGGATAAACGATACGAGATTCACAGAAGACATATTTTTTCGTTACACGAGAAATATGCCTTGGCCCTTTCATGCATTATTTTGTTTTTTGTTGGTGCTCCATTGGGTGCCATCATTCGAAAAGGGGGTATTGGGCTACCTATGGTGGTCGCCATTTTGTTGTTTCTAGTGTACTATTTTTTAGGGGTATTTGCCGAAAACTACTCTTACAAGGGGAATATTCACCCTATTTTGGGCGCATGGTTATCTTCGATGATAATGTTACCTTTGGGTGTTTATTTAACTAAGAGAGCCACGGCCGACAGGGGAATGATGAATTTCGGAAACGCTATTGATAGAATCAAGCGGGTTTTTGCCAAAAAGGATAAAGAAGCTACTGAATGATTACCGATACAGAAAAAAACATACAATTGAACACGATAGCCGAAGCTATTGAAGACATTCGACAAGGCAAGGTGATTATTGTAGTCGACGACGAAAACCGTGAAAACGAAGGCGATTTCTTGGCAGCAGCTGAACTTGCCACTCCCGAAACGGTCAATTTTATGGCCACCCATGGAAAAGGGCTTATATGCGCACCACTTACCGAAGGTCGTTGCAAAGATCTGGGGTTGCATATGATGGTGAACAATAATACGGATCCTTTAGAGACGGCATTCACAGTCTCGGTAGACTTACGTGGAAATGGCGTCACAACTGGTATATCGGCTTCCGATAGGGCAAAGACGGTTTTTGCGCTCACTGATTCAGAAACAAAACCGCATGATCTTGCACGACCCGGCCATATTTTTCCTCTTGTCGCAAAAGAAGGTGGTGTGCTGCGCCGTACCGGCCATACAGAGGCCGCCATTGATTTTGCCCGCTTAGCCGGACTACAGCCTGCCGGAATCATTGTAGAAATCATGAACGATGATGGCAGTATGGCCCGACTTCCTCAACTTTCTAAGGTAGCGGAAAAGTTTGACCTCAAAATTGTTTCTATTGAAGATTTGGTCGCCTATCGCATGGAGCATGATAGTCTTATTTCAAAAAAGGAAGATTTCGATATTATTACACGCTTCGGCAAGTTTCGTTTACATGCATATCAGCAAACAACAAACAACCATATTCATGTAGCGCTGACCAAGGGCAATTGGAATAAAAGTGAAAAAGTCTTGACACGCATAAATTCCACGCTCGTCAATAATGATATTTTAGGAACATTGACAAACAACCCTGACGCAAAATTAGAAGATATGTTCAAAGCCATCGACATCGAAGGCAAGGGCGCCATTGTTTTCATCAATCAAGATTCGGAATCACTCAATTTGTTGGCGCGATTGGCCGAACTAAAAGAGTTACAACAAGAAGGTATCTACAAAGCCCCTAAAATAGATATGGACGCACGTGACTTCGGTATCGGAGCCCAGATTCTACATGACTTGGATATTGTCAAAATGAGATTGCTATCGAACTCGCCGAAAACCAAACGCGTCGGTATCGTGGGCTACGGTTTAGAAATCGTAGAGTATGTACCGTACTAGGCAACTTTTTTCTTTTAGAGCCTAGCCTGTTTTCAACTACAGAAAATCTAATTTAAAATTCCCTAAGTACTCTTAACCAACAATTCGCCTGAAAAAGGTTATTGCAATCATTTATTTGTCGTCGGATGTGCTACTAACTTATATTCAAGAATGCCACCTTCCAGTAAATCAAAATGGTTTAAAGTATAACCTTCAACAACTTTTCCGTTAAATTTAATCGATTGAACGTAGAAATTATCTTTTGATTGTCGCTTTGCTTTGATAAGCAATTTTTTACTATTTGGAAGTGTCAAAGTAATTTTATCGAACAAAGGTGAGCTCAGTTCATACTGCGGGTTTTCTTCCGTACCACCGTTCATCTGAAATAGCCCCATTTTCATTAATACGGCCAAGCTACCCATAAGGCCTTGATCTTCATCTCCGTTATAGCCAGTTGCCGGTGATAAACCACTAAAAACTTCGTCTACGACCTTTCGCGACCAATATTGGGCAAGGTCTGGCCTACCCAATTGGTGGAATATAAAAGCCGTTTGCATCGAAGGTTGATTTCCATAATTGATGGGAATCCGTCTGTATTCGGGATGCCTTTCTTTATCATGTGAACTACCGGAAGTAAAACCAAGTGCTTCCGAGGCTTCAAATTGACTGTTCAGTTTTTCAACGGCTCTCTCATTTCCACCCATAAGTTCAGCAAGCCCTTGAATATCATGGGGAACGAACCAAGTGGACTGTGCCCCGTTAGATTCGTTAAAGCCCTGCTCGTATTGGTATGGGTCGTAATTTTCTTTCCAAATACCATCGACATCCTTTGGGCGCATCCAACCTATGCTCGTATCGAAAACGTTCCTGTAATTTTTTGATCGTTCCAGAAAGTAGCTATAGTCTTCCAAATGATTAAGTTTTTTGGCCAGCTGTGCCAAAGTCCAATCTTGGTAGGCATATTCCATTGTAAGACTGGCACCATCTTGGTGGCCTCCAAATTTTCCCTCTGGAATGGGATGCGGAACATAACCTTTTTCCAAATAATACTTAAATCCGCCACCAAGGGCTGTTTTATGTTCGTAACCCGCTTTTTCCATAATCCCACCGGTCATATGATTCTTTTTTAAGGCTTGGTAAATACTTTCCAAATCTTTTGTGATAATTCCCTTTTGGATCGCACTCACAATAAATGGCGTAGACGAAGCACCGGTCATAACATAAGTGTAATTTCCTCCCGAAGGTCCGCGCGGAACGATACCTCCATCTTTGTAATATTGAAGTAGCGAATGCGAAAAATCTTCCATAATTTCAGGGTAGACCAGCCCCCAAAGAGTGTTTATCGTCCATTGCGCACCCCAAAACGAATCTGAATTGTAGTGATTGAATTTAGGTTTGCCGTCAGCATTCATGGGCAATTGGCCAATTCGAAAATCCTTTCCCGTATTATCAGGATACGCACCGTTCACATCGTTTATCGTTCTTCTACCCTGAAGCGCATGCCATAGATCGGTATAGAACCGTTTTTGCTGATTTTCGTTTCCGCCATCGATTCTTATTCTCCCTAAGACATCGTTCCACTTTTCTTTTGAGGCATTTGCTACTTTATCAAAATTCCAGTGCGATAATTCCGTTGTACTATTGAGTGCGGCATTTTCTACAGATGTATAGGAGATGCCCACCTTCATCAAAACCGTTTTTTCCTTACCCTCTATTTTCAACAAATAGTTGCCTGTTTCGGGATCACGGTCAATAGATTTTATTTTTGTGCTTAAGGAAATATGAAAAAATAATTTGACCGGTTTTGGCCTGCGATATGTCGGTGCGATTACGAGCTCACCTGCAAAGGTCTTATCCTTTATTTTACGAAGTACGCCATCAGTGGTCTGGTTTGGCCCCAGTATACCGTTCAAATTAAACAAAATGGCAGGTTGCTCATTATTTGTGAAGGTATACCGATGAAAGCCGACCCGTTTTGTACTGGTCAGCTCAGCAGCAATACCATATCTATCGAGTTCAACATGATGGTATCCTGGAGAAACCTTTTCGGTTTCGTGACTGAATTTTGATTTGAAATCCTTAAAAACAATCTTATTATTAGCTTCACCGATAGTCACAGGAAGTACAGAAAGACCTGAAAGTTGCCAAGCATGAATATGGCTAAAACCACGTATCGTATCTACCTTATGTCGATAACCGCTGCCCCATGCACCATCAACTTCAGTATCTGGACTAAGATTTACCATTCCGAAAGGACGATTAGCAGAAGCAAAGAAAAACCAACGGGAATTTTCAGTGTCAAGTAGTGGATAAACTAAATCTACTGGTTCTTGTTTTTTAGAATCAACTACTGAAGTATCAGTACATGAACTCATAGTCAAAATCAAACAAACAATTAAAAGTAGTACCGGAAAACGGGTCAAACTCGATTTCATGAGAGACAAATTAGATGATAAAGGGAGGCAAACAAATACTTGTCTGTCTGGGCTAAACAATTTATTCATAGAGTACGAGGCCTAAAGTTTTCGCAACCAGATATTTCTAAACTGGGTTTTGTTCCCATGGTCTTGAAGTGAAATTACATCCTCACCATGTGCTTCCGGGTAGTCATGCAAACCAGTATTGTAAGTATTGCCATTGATTACGGCATTGTTCTGAATCAATACACCATTGTGCAATACCGTAATCTCAGCTTTTGAATCTAAACGGCCATCTTCTTTAAATCGAGGCGCCCTGTAGATGATATCATAGGTATTCCATTCGAGCGGGCTGCGCATGGCATTGACCAAAGGTGCATAATCTTTATAAATACTGCCAGCTTGTCCATTACGATAAGTACGATTATTATACGAATCCAATATTTGAAGTTCGTAACGATCCTGGAGAAACAATCCGCTGTTACCCCTGCCCTGGCTTTCACCATTTACAGTGTCAGGAGCACTAAATTCGATATGCACTTGACAATCACCGAATTTCATTTTCGTACTTATGCCCCCAGAATCGGGTACCACTTCCATATGGTTGTTATCAATAATTTTCCATGGAGCGGGTTTTGTATTGTCCTTTTGGCTTACCCATTGCTCTAGGTTTTTGCCGTCAAATAAAATAATCGCATCCGAGGGGGCATCTCCCAAATCCTTTGCCGGGGTCACTATCTCTACTTCCGGTTCCCAGATTTCGGTCATTTGAGATTTCATGGGCATCGGTGATTCTGCCGGTGGTTTGCTTGAATGGCCATTTTGTGCGTTCACTTGAATTGAAAAAATAATAGCCATAATGCAAATGGGCAGTTTCAAGAACTTCATCTTAGAAATATATTTTTTGAATTTTGAAAAAATAAATATAATAATATCTCGTTAAACAAATTGTTAAAACGCATCTAATTCAGTCTGCGCCTGTTTCCCTTCATTCAAACCGAAAAGTAATTTTAGAATCCGTTACGAAAAACGTTTTACTACTTTATAGACTCTTCAAGACAGCGACCATATTAGCGGCTCTTTGCCTTACCTCAGCATCTGACCAACCTAATTTAATAAGACATGAAATATTGCGGCCCACCCAATAATCTGACAACGAAAAATCAGATTTTGAGTAATCTGGAAGTTGTTGAAGTACCTCAGTGGGCAGCTTGCCCAACGATTTTTTTTGAAGCAGATGTTCCCACTTTCGGTAATAGTGCCAATTATTGTCATACCAATAAAAACAGGCATCTACGCCAGCGGCTCCTAAAGCGGCATGTGCTTTTTTAGCGGTCTGCGTATCCTCTAGAAAGAAATTTAAAAATGCATAGCTCTCCTCACCACCTTTGGGAACGCGTCTAAAGTTGACTTCAGGAATAACTTGCAAAGCTTCACGTAGTATGGTATAGTTCTTTTTTTGAATGGCCAAAAATTCGTCCAAACGCCTTATTTGTCCTAATCCGACGGCGGCGTGTAGTTCTGAAATCCTATAATTGTAACCTAAAAAAGGATGTGTTTCCGCTCCCCTATCTCCTCCCTCATGGTCATGACCATGGTCTGAATAATGGTCCGCATTAATTTTGAATTGCTCATTATCCGTGATTATAGCACCCCCTTCTCCACAAGTGACAGTCTTAACATAATCGAACGAAAAACAGCCCAAGTCACCATAACTGCCTAAAGGTTTGCCTTGAAAAGTACCCCCGATGGCTTGACAGGCATCTTCCACTAATAAAAGTCCATGTTGGTCACATAGGTTTTTCAAAGCCCTTAAATCGGCCATAGAACCACACATATGAACAGGCATAATTACTTTGGTTCTTTTAGTAATAGCCTTCTTGACAGCATCTGGACTAAGTGCTAGGGTATCATCAACATCGACAAGAATAGGAACTGCCCCTAGGGCCAGAATCGATTCAAAACTAGCAACAAATGTAAACGTAGGCATGATAACTTCATCACCTGACCCTACTCCAGCGCTTGCTAAAGCAACCGTCAATGCTGCCGTGCCACTGCTGAGCAATTGGGCATGTTTAATCTTCATTCGTTTGGTCAGTGCTTTTTCAAGCTCCAAAGCTTTCCAATGACCATTACGCATTCCGTCAAAACCATAGCGCATTAATACCCCTGATTCTAGTACATCTTCTACTTGTTTTCTTTCCTTATCCCCAAATAACTCGAATCCTGGCATTATCTTCTGTTTCTAGTTTCTAGTTTCTGATTTCCGACCTCCGGTCTCTAAAGCTCAATGAAACTAGAGACACTTGAAACCAGTTAAAATATTTCGATTACACTATCTTCTAAATCCTTTCGTACTTTCTTGAAATCTGAAAACACATCGTCTTCGGACCTATACCCCACCGGTAATACTAAAACCGATGCCAACCCCCTTTTACCCAATGCTAAAATTTCGTCGTATGCAGATGGCACAAAACCCTCCATTGGGCATGAATCTATTTTTTCCATAGCACATATTGTCAGTAAATTTCCCAGTGCCAGATACGCTTGATTTATTGACCATTTCTTGATTTCGGCGACATCCTTTTTGGAAAAATCGTCAACCAGTGCATCCTTGAACGGATTTAAAACTTCATCGCTTGTACCACGAATCTTTTTTATTTTATCAAAATAGCGATATATATACTGGCTATCAATTGCATCTTGAATACATATGACAAGTACATGCGATGCTTGCGCAACTTGCTGTTGCCCAAAGGAATGCTGTACTAATTTCTGTTGCAATACTTTATTTTTGATAACCAACAAAGTAATTGGCTGTAGCCCATACGACGTAGCTGTAAGGTTAAATGCCTGTTTTAGGCCGTCTACCTTTTCTTCAGGAAGTAATTTATCGCTATCAAACTTTTTAACGGCATAGCGCCATTCTAAATTTTTTATACTGTCTGTCATATATCTTATTAAATTTCCGACTTTGCGCGAATGACAATTAAAAGGTCTTAATTAAAAAACCAAAGTTTTATCGACATAGCCACTACCATAATAACCAAAAAAGTCTTTATGAAACCGTCGCCCCTTTTTACTGATACGCGGCTGGCCAACCAAGCTCCTGATCCGTTACCTACGGCCAATATCAGGCCTATTTTCCAATTTACTTTGTCGTTTAATACAAATACGGCCAATGCCGAAAGGGTATAAATGCATACAATAGCTACTTTGGTGGCGTTTGCCCTAACCAGAGTCATTCGATTTATGTAGTGCAAAAATAAGATAATTATAAAGCCTAGCCCTGCATTGATAAATCCACCATAAATTCCGAAGAAGAAAAAAGCGATAATACCTATCCAAAGGTATTTACCCGTGAGCCTTTCTTCAAGTTCTTCAATCTTGATTTTGGGTTTAAAAATAATAATGAAAACTACTACAATCATTATAATGGCCAATATTCGATTGAAGGTTTCACCTTTAATGTCAACAGCAATATAAGCACCAATAATTGCACCCAATAATGCGGAAATGCCCAAATAGATATTAAAAGGGAATGTAGTTACACCTTTGCTCTTGAACCCAGCAGTAGCCAATGCGGTCTGTATCACTATTGCAACTCGGTTTGTACCATTAGCCACGCTCGGAGGCAGGCCTAAAAATATCAATACGGGAAGGGAGAGCAATGAACCGCCCCCGGCAACAGTATTTATAAATCCTACAAGAAAACCTACCCCTACTAACAACACGTATTGGTACCATTCATTCATGGTGCAAAAGTAGCTTCAAAAAGTCATACTTGACACCTTGAAAAGTAAAAAAGCTTTACGTTAAACGTAAAGCTTTTTCGGCACAGAAAAGGGATTCACTGAATGAAACCCGAACAAATCGAATCTTAAGTAATTTACTTACGCTATGGCCTCTGAGTATTCCAATTCTTGCAGCTTTCTTAGGGCATCTGATTTTGAATTTACATCGAGCTTAAGGTATATATTCTGTACATGAAAGTTGATGGCACTTGCCGTTACGAACAATTTTTCAGCGATAGTTTTATACGTGGCACCCTGACTTAGATACTCGACAACTTGATTTTCTCTTTCGGAGAAAAAATCATACGATTTTCGCTGGAATTTTGAAATGATCTTGCTGACAATATCATTGCTCATTGTAGCGCCTTCGCTCATAATTGAATCCAATGCATTGTAAAGGGTCCTTTCTGTTACCGGTTTGGAAAGGTATCCATTGGCTCCATTATTAAATGCCTTTTTGACCAATTCAATATCGCTATGTGCACTTAGCATAATAATTTTTACGTTCGGATCCTTTTTTCTAAAGCGCCGAATTCCTTCAATGCCACATTCATGGGTTAAAGCAACTTCAGAAAAAATAATGTCCGGTCGTAAATAATCGTATTCGGCTAGGGCCTCTGAAATTGAAATATGGATACCATTAAGCGAATAGTCTAAATACGATTCAAAATACCGCTGATACTTGTCGTGAAATGTCAGGTCATTGTCTATCACAATGATTTTTGAAATATTAGGATTCATGGTAGTGGGGATTTGACGATATTCCTATGCATTTAATTGAAATACAAGGATCTATCTAGGTTATATTTGGGATAAATTCAATTAACAGATAACCGCTTGATGAGCGATTATCTTAAAATTAAGCGTAAGTAGGCACTGCCTCAGTGATAAAATCAATTTTGAGGCCACCCTATCTGAACACAAACTCTTATCGAAAACTAGAACAAGGCACAACCTTGTCAGGCATCGAAAAGAAACCGGAACCGATAGTATTTTTTACACTTTAGAAATTTGGTGATTTCCATACTATAGGTAAGTATGTAAAACCAAAGCGATTTTACATCGCTAAAACACCTCTTGGAAGTTTTGAGGTTCTGCACTCTTCTCAGGTATTTTTCGAGTGCTTTTTTTGCGGTAATCTTGTAGGTAGTAAATCATGGCAAATGGGATTTGGGGTTAATAAATAGGCTTTATTTCTTTATGGTTCTCAAACTTACTGAAATTTCGGATACGCCTATCTCTTCAGTAGGTATTTTCGTTCAAATGCAAAGAAAGGCCCCGTATTTATGCAGTTCGTCGGGGTTTTAGTATATCCTAATTATCCCTTTTCAGTATTCAGAATTTAGAAATGGCACGTCATACCACCATCTTTAAATATCAAAACGTTATAATTTAAACAAATAAAACAGCGGAGCCTCCCCCGCTGTTTTTGCCTAATTTTTCTACCAAAAAAAATCAGGTCCCACTAACCATAAGTTAATATCTATTGATTTTCGTGCATATTGTCAACAATTGCCGAATGATCATCTATTTGCATTATCCATTTTTCATCATTATACTTTCCATTAAGGTTTGAAACATACGCCATTTCTGCTTCCTCCTTAAAATTATAATCGGCCAGGTAAACATAATTAAGTCCATTTTCTTTGTTATAAAACTGTCTTGGATTCAAGCCCTGTTGTTTTAAGTTTTCCATAAAAGCATTTAAATACTTTTTAGTTTTAAACACATTCGCTATTAAATAGAAGCCAGATTTAACCCCGACAATATCCGCTTGATTCATTCTTTTGATGGGAAGCTTTACATAATCTTTAATTGCAGCGGTATTATTCCTTTTAGTTACAATGGGCATAGTCTCGCTGTCAGTGAACATCAATTCAACTTTTTTCGGTGCCTCGGAAATAGCTCCAGAATTGAAAAAGGCATCAACCGATTCGTGAATTTCGTTTTCAGCTACAAGATCACCGGTCTCTTCTAAAGAACTAATTTCAGATTTGGTTACCGCCAAATTATTGCTTTCAGGTAACTCAGTAGCAGTTTTTTCAATACCAACAGTCTTTGGTTGGTTGTTTAAAATTGTTGGAATTTCTTCGGTTACAGCCAAAGCGGTATTCATAGCAGGTCTAGAATCTTCAGATTCAGAATTCATATTTTCTTTTATCTCATTTCGAAGGACATCTACCAATGATTCAAGCCTCTCCTCGAATGCCGCAGTTCGTGCATTATCAATAGAATCTTGCCTTAGAATCAATTCATCTAAAATCAAACGGTTTTCATAAGCCATTGCGTTAACATCCTCCTTGATTTCGAACTGATCTTCTTGCTCAACCTTACTCGTATTTTTATCGACCGCGTTAGCCTTTTCGTTCTCCGCTGTCAACCTTAGAATCTGTTCTTCATAATTTCTTACGATACGATCGATTTTAGCATCATTCGAGCTATCTACATAGCCACTCGGACCAGTACCATGCGTATCGAAGGTATAGGCAAGCGAAACTTCATGGTTCCACCCTAAATCGGCATCGTCTTGTAATAAATCTTTTTCTAAAAGATACCCCAATGACATTTTCTTGCTAAGATTGAAACCAAGCCCTAAAGAAAGACCGTAGTCATCATCAAAATTAGTCTGCAGCCAACCGTATTCAGGAAGGTCTAATACTATAGAGCCTACATAATCTAAACTACCATTTTGATCTTGGCCTACTTGCAACATAGGCATTAATCTCGCATTGGCAAAAAGCCCTCTATTCGCAAGAAAACTGTGTGTGTATTGCACTGACGCCTTAACGCTTTTCGTGCTTAAATTAGTCAGAAAACTATTTGTTGTCTGGTTGTATTTGAATAAATCAGTAGCATACAGTCCGAAATCGAATCGACCCGTTGAGAGGGTGACACCTGGTTGAATGGCAACTTTATTTTCTTTTTTCGACTCAAGAATCTTAGTATCGTTTTCAGCGGCTATGACACGGTTCTGATCAAGGCCTTCAGTATAATATGTTAGGTTCGTACCAAAGGTCAATTTGCTTTTATCGCCCAACTTCACCGAAGTTGCGTAATTAGCATTAAAACCAAATTCCTGAACTACTCCAGACCATTGGCTATATACGCTAATTCCCAAAGCCGTATGGTCGTTCAACCGGTTACTGAAACCAAGAAAATAGTTCTGGTCATTGTCTTCGAAAGTTGCATACTGATTTCTATGAAGAACGTTTATATATGACTTTGTTTCGCGCACCAATGAAAATGTTGGGTTAATCAGAAATCTATTGAAAAACAGTTGATTGTGATACGTGCTATTTGAATTGATCTCTGTGGTCGCTTCTTGGCCATAACTAAGTTGTGCGCCGAATATGGTACAAAGAAGAAGTAGTATGCCTATGCTGTTGATATTATTTCTTTTGTTACTCATGGTAGTGCAAATTGGGGGTTAACTTATGGGTAATCCTTATTTTTAATTAAAGCATCATGACTCGATTGGGATAAGACCCAGTTTCAAAATGGACATCAATTAAGAATATTACTCGGAGCGTAGGTCGAAGACGGTAATCGAACGGCCTACGTATTTATCCGATTGGTATCATTCGTCTTCAAAAATAGAAGTGGTGTACCGAATTTTAGAGTCAGGATTAAAAGCTTCCAATAAATTATATTCACTTTTTTCCTCAGATATATTCTTCTTCTCGGTATATGAGAAAGCAACTCGTTGAACCGAGTTTTTATTATTTCCACGGTTCGACATTACATATCCTTTACCGTTTTCTGTCGTAAAGGAAATTGCGAAGTCATCTTCTCCGCTATTGATGGGGTTTCCTAGATTTACGGCCAAATCAACCTTTCTCTGACCAACTTGGGTCATATATACATCAAGCCCGCCATGGCCATCGCGCCCTTCGGAAGCAAAAAACAAAGTATTTGTGCCAACCACATTGGGATAAAGGTCGTTCTTCTTCGTATTAACCTTTCTTCCAAGATTTTTAGCGATGCCCAAAGTACCGTCTTTTTGTATGTTGGATACATATATATCGTACTCACCAAAAGTACCGGGCATATTGGAAGCAAAAAACAAACGCTTTCCATCTGCCGAGATTGCAGGGTGTTTTGAAGAGGAATGCTTGGGAGATACGGCAACTTCTTTAACATTCTTCCACTCGCCTTCTACTTTGTCGGCTCTATAAATTTTATGTGCCAACTCCTTTTTCGAAAAAAGACCATATAACGGTTTTTCGTAGACCGTTTTACTAAAATATGCTGTGCTACCGTCAGGAGTAACTGCCGCTGGGGAAGAATACTCATTTTGGTCATTGGTCTCACCAATCAAAGCTTTAAGACTATTTTCAGCCATGGATTGATCATCAACTATGAATTTTCCATCTTTGCGTTGAAAGTCTAGCTCCCTATATCTTTCTGCGAGGGGCCTATCCAATAGGTTTTGCAAAGGTTCCTTCTTTACTTTGTAATCCGATTCGATTTGTGCGAGCCAATCTTTCTCATTTGAACCCTTCGATGAGGTCGATTTAACAGACTTTTCCAATGCATAGTCATAACGCTTTTGATAGCTGGTGCCCAACGAAGCTCCTTTATTGGTTTCCTTCAATTTTTCATACCAAAACAATGCAGCTACATAGTTTTCCTTTAAAAAATTTGCGTTGCCTAGATCTTGAAAGATTTCTTTATCCTTATATCCTTGCCTCTTCAGAAACCGATAGTTATCCATCTTTTTATTAACTTGATGGATATTCGGAGAGTTAGAGTTCGTTGAATACTGCGCAGTAATTGAATTACAGCAACAAGTAATAACACAGGCAAAAAGCAGGTTGTAGGTTAGCGACTTTTTCATAACAGATTCGATTAGGGGTTCATAATTACCGACAAAGTTCTGTAAAAGTTCAGCAAAACTACTTAGTAAAAATTCATAGGTTTAACCTCATTTCAGCAATATTTATGTTAAAATTATCCATTTGACCACCTTTTTTTACGTTTAAGCGTTTAAAAATTCAATTATAATTAGTGTTTTTAGGGTCTCTTTTAAGTCGTTGAACTCCAAAATGGCGTTATCTTAAATGAT
>RCNB010000340.1_pt1 | contig 31859 bp, 28 predicted proteins | sample 2041321 | NCBI WGS metagenome assembly RCNB01 (sample SAMN09708232, study PRJNA481090) | Marine sediment metagenome, whole genome shotgun sequencing project.
TTGATTTCTAAATCCAGAATTATAAACTCCGTGATTAAAAATTACTTGTTATTTTTAATAGTGTTCATAACTGCTATTGCGACCGGGCAAGGTATTCCTTTAAGTGAAAATGCTGAAGTTAGCATCATTACCGTTGGGCCTGGCACTAATTTAAACGACTCTTTTGGGCATAATGGCTTTCGTATTATAGATGAAAGTAGAAACATAGATATTATATATGACTATGGTCGCTACAACTTTAACACTCCGAATTTCTATTTGAAATTTGCACAGGGAAAATTACTTTATGAAATAGGTTCCAATAATTTTGATCCTTTTTTCAATTATTACAAAAGGCAAAATCGATGGATTAAAGAGCAGGTATTAAGTCTCAACTATTCTGAAAAGCAGGCCTTGTTTAACTATCTTCAGACAAATGTTAAGCCTGAAAATAAAAAATACAAATACGATTTCTTTTATGATAACTGCGCGACAAAAATGCGGGATGTTTTAATTGAGGTATTAGGAGACAAACTCGAGTACAAAGAGAATCATATAACCGAAAACTATACGTTTCGGGAATTAATTCAGAAAAACGTAAAAGCTAATTCCTGGGGAAGCCTTGGAATGGACGTCGCAATTGGAGCGGTAGTTGACCGCAAGGCCAAACCCATAGAATATCAGTTTTTACCTGAGTACGTGCTCAAAGGTGCTAATAATGCTGTAGTAATTAGAAATAATGAAGAAGTTTCATTGGTGAAGAAATACAACTTTCTTTTTGAAGCTGAAAAGCAAGAACCTAAAACTAACTTCCTTTTAAGTCCGTTCTTTGTTTTTAGTTGCCTTGGAATATGCCTTATTTTCATTACCTATAAAGACTTTAAAAACAAAACACGAAGTCGGATAACCGACTTTTTAATTTTTCTTATTACCGGAATCGTTGGAGTGCTTTTACTACTTCTTTGGGTAGCTACCGATCATACATCAACAGTTAATAACTACAATTTGCTTTGGGCATTCCCTTTTTCAATTCTTTTCGTTTTACTTATCTTTAAGAAGTTCCCTAAAGCTTGGCTGCGGAAATATGTATTCTTTCTCATAATACTCTTAGCACTATTAGCCATTCATTGGACGACCGGTGTACAAGTGTTTGCAATTGGATTAATTCCCTTGTTCATTGCCCTCGTTATTCGGTATTTATATTTGATCAGGTATTTGAAAAGCAATTTAACGGTCTAAACGACTGGCTGTTTTAACGTGAGTTGTTATTGGTTGTCGATTCTTTTGAAAATAATGTCATAATATTTTCCTCCCTTTGCACTAATAGCAAATATTTTTCGCGCAGACTCTTTGTATCCATTCTCAAACATAAAATCTCTCATTTGAGATAGTGTGCAACATCCTTTATATGATTCAAAATCTGCTACCTCCGTTTTTACATACTTAAAATGCTTTAAGATGGGAAGACTACCATTCAACACAAGTAACTCAGAACCTTGAGTATCCATAATTAAGGCTTGATATTTAGATGCATCAATTGATTCCCTTTTAAATAGTGAGGTTAAAGTTATACTATTCAATGAAATTGATTTCGTGTAGTTAATATCTGGCCATATATCCTTATGATCCTTCAATTCATAAATTGATGATGAGGCGCCATTATTATTTGCAATATAAAATTCATAAGTTTTATTCTCGACATCTGTAATAAGAGCCTGGATTGCCTGCTGATTATTATATCCTTTTAAATTATTTTTCAATTGTTCAAATACATTCGGAATTGGCTCAATCCATATAACGTTTAATCCAAATTGATTATAGATTTCCCGCTCCTGTCCAATATTTGCGCCTACATGAACAACACCTGAAACCTCCGTTAAAAATCTTTCAGGATTTTTACCAAATATTTTATTGAACCTAGCATTTTGTATTTTTATGAGAATCTTATTGAATAGAACTTTCATTTTTATTTTCTGAATTGTATTTTGCTCTGTGCTAATGACGGTAACTTCTTTGAAATAAAACTTAGCACTACTGTCCTCTAAAGAAAATAATAGTACTTAGCGTTTTTATTACAATACTTATATCCAAAAACAAGCTTCGATGTTTAATATAATAGAGGTCGTATTGCAGTTTCTCAAGGGAGTCCTCTTCTGAAGAGCCATAGTTGGCATTTACTTGGGCCCAACCTGTTACTCCCGGCTTTACGAGATGTCGTACTTCATAAAATGGAATTTTTTCTGAAAGTTCTTTCACAAAAACTGGGCGTTCGGGTCTAGGACCAATAACACTCATATCCCCCTTAATAACATTAATAAATTGGGGAATTTCATCGAATCTAGATTTCCGAAGAAAACGACCAAATTTTGTTACTCGAGTATCAAATCTCTCCGCAAACTGGGCCCCGTCTTTTTCTGCGTCCGTGACCATACTTCTCAGTTTATAAATTCTAAAGTCCTTGCCGTTTTTCCCGACTCTAATTTGTGTATAGAAGAGAGGGCCTCTATTCGCAAATAAATTTCCAACTAGAATGATTGGGAATAAAATCAGTCCAAATACCAAACCCATTATAGAAAATAATAAATCTAATATTCGATGAAAAAACAGATATAATTTATTTTGATTGCTTCGGCTAAACGGAAAATATAGATAGAAATCTTTATCTACATGTTGTACAGGGATTCGGTGAGTAATCTCCTCATAAACCTGAGTATAGGCTCGTATAGGAGTACCATTTTCTAAAAGAGCAATTAATTTATTGTATAGAGAAACAGTCATCCCGCTTGACTGTGGTGTTGCTACCACGATTTCAGAAATACTATGTTTATCTACCGTTTTCTTAATTTCCTCGACCTTAACTTCTTCAAATTCCTTGAACATCTTGGGAATGTATTTTTCTGAACTAGTATTAATGAAACCAACAACCTTATAATTAGGATCAGATTTTTGAAGAGAAACGACTATTTCATCAATATCAGATGCATTGGCAATTAACAAAATTCTTTTAAAGAATCTTGGCGCCGAAATCAAAACAATGTAGGCATATCTCCAAATAAAGAGTGCCCCATTTACAGAAAGATAGAAGTATACAATCTGCAGCCGATTTTCTGGGAGGGTTGGCGTGAAAAAAGGTGTTAATAAATAGACTAATACTGTTACAGAAGAAGTAAGAATAATATTCTGAACAACAATTTCAAACTTACTTGCTTTTTGTAGGTTGTATAGCTCAAAAATAGTCGAGAATATAGTTAAATAGAGCGCTAAAACGATGGACCACATCCAATGTTCTCGATTGATTTTGAAATAATCAAAATCGAATACCTGCCCAACAATATATAAGAGAGAAAGAACGCTTGCAATATCGATAAAACGCAAGAGAATCTTCCGCTCCGAAATATCAAAATGTATACTAGAATTCTGACTCATGGTTTCGTTATGGTAATTCAAAAGTAGGTATTTATTCGCTTAATAAAGCAAGCCACGAACCTTTTACTTCTTTCCGAAGTTAAAAAATGAAAGGTGCATTACTTTTTATTTAAAATGAGATCGTTGGTTAATACACGTGTAAAATCTTGTGCTCCTTTGTCATTCAAATGCCCACAATCGAAGTAAAGGCCTTCGCCTTTTCCATCATATAACGACACATAATCATGGAAATCTGGGATTTTAGTTTTCAGCAATTCAACATACAAATCCCTATCGACCGTGCTATTACATAGAGGTGCGATGAAGAAAAAACTACGAACATTGTGTTCTTCAAAATATTCGGTCATGGCGTTTATACTAGGATTTGATTCAATAATACTATTTGGCAATGACTCGATGGAATAGTCATGGGTTCCAAATTTTGGGATATAGCCATTTTCAAAATTTGTTTTAGACCTCGCACCTCTTAATAGATTAAAGACTTCCCGAAAACCAATTACCTGGTCATTCATAATATATCTATAAAATGGAATATATGTATCGGCAAAAATTATATCATATTCTTTAAGTACATCCCTAACAATAGGCTCCTGTTGATGCGCCAATAATCTAGCCCTAAAGTATGATGAATAGTCTGTATCGTTGTACATATAATCTACCTGGACAAAAACATTCTTAAATTTAATGCCCTGAGCGCCCATTAATTGTAACATCGAATATGAATCCTTAAACGTCGTTCCAGATATCCCATAGTTTATACAAGACTTACCTGTTAATTCCTCAATAAGATCACAGTCAATATGGAACTCTGTTCTCGAAGAACCTAGAAAGAGATAATCATAGGTTTTATTTTTCTGCTGGAGAATATGCTGTAGTTTAGAGCGAGGAACGCCTGATGTGAATGCATAGGTATAGAGTGCATCAAAAGCAAACAATAATGCTAAAGTAATAGCAATTATAATACTCATATATTGTACAAATCTTCTCATTAAAATTGAAAATATATAAACTGCTGATAGTCCGAATAAACACCTAAGCTTAGAAGTAATGCAATTATACCAATTATTTTAGCCCATTTAAGTTTTCCTCTAAACGGATGTTCGTATTTTCGATTAAACCATTCAATTAGCACAAATAATCCTATAACTACTAATATTTCAACACTGTATCTTTCTATAACTAAATGTTCAATCCCAAAGGTAAATTTAAAGAATAATCGTTTGTAATAATCAATTGCAATTGAAATACTATCGGCTCTAAAAAAGACCCAAGAAAGTGTTACAAGACTAAAAGTTAAAAGGATTTGTAAAAACTCCTTAATAGAAGGAAGCATTCTATTTTTTCCTACTTGGTCCAGGTTTTTTCTGTTACGCCTGGTTAAAAGCAAAGGAAGGAAAAAAGTTGCATGCAAAGCGCCCCATAAGATAAATGTCCAATTGGCGCCATGCCAAAATCCACTAACCAAGAAAATAATAAAGACATTTCTTATTTGGATTGACTTACTACCTCGTGAACCCCCTAATGGAATGTATATATAGTCTTTAAACCAAGAAAACAGTGTCATATGCCAACGCCTCCAAAATTCGGCAATGTCTCTTGAAAAATAGGGATGATTAAAATTACGAGTTAGTTCAAATCCAAAAAGACGGGCAGTTCCTGTCGCAATATCTGTATATCCCGAAAAGTCGCCATAAATCTGAAAACTGAAATACACTACTCCCAATAGTAGGGTCATCGAATTCATATCCTGATAATTATCAAAAATAGCGTTCACATAAGTCGCACAACTATCTGCGATTACTATTTTCTTAAACAGTCCCCAAAGAATCAAATGAAAACCAGATATAGCTCTTTCAAAGTTAAAAACCCGCTTAACAGAAAACTGAGGTAAGAGATTAGCAGCTCTTTCAATAGGCCCTGCGATTAGCTGCGGAAAAAAGGCAACAAAGGCAGCGAAGTTAATAAAGTTTGTAGTCGGTTGAAGTTTTTTCCGATATATATCAAAGGTATAGCTTAGTGTTTGAAAAGTATAAAATGAAATCCCAATAGGAAGTATTATTTGAAGCGATGATGCGTGCATTTCAACACCTAATGTCGCCCAAGCGTCTATCCAGCTTTCAACAAAGAAATTATAATATTTGAAGAAGCCTAGCATCCCTAAGTTTACTGTCAAACTAGTAGCGACCAAAAATTTTCTTTGCCTCTTATTTTTTTCTTTTTCTAATGCCAAGCCCACAAAATAATCGACAACCGTGCTTAAACCAATCAAAGCCAGAAAACGATAATCCCACCAGCCATAGAAGAAATAACTTGCAGTTAGTAAAAGTACATTTTGAGCATTTAAACTTCGCTTTAGCAAAAACCAGTACAAAATAAAGACAAGAGGCAAAAACAATAAAAATTCAATGGAGTTGAATAACATCTTAAAATTTATTTTTGTTGCTCGTTAATTATTATCCCTACTTATGACAAGAGCGTTTCTTTTATCCATGGCGACTCTGTAATTTTTGTGCCCATGCTATGATACAAGCCCACGCTTTTTTCATCTTACTAAAGTAAGTAAATTGGTTTTTAATAGATTGATTACGATAATACTTTATAAAAAGTAAAAATTTATAAGATTTGAATTGTGTAGGGGTCAGATATTTTAATTTATAAGAGAAAGAACGCTTGCAATATCGATAAAATGTAAGAGCACCTTTCGCTCCGAAATATCAAAATGTATACAAGAATTCCGACTCATGATTTCCTATTGGCAATTCAAAAGCAGGTGTTTATTCGCTTAATAATGCAAGCCACGAACCTTTTACTTCTTTCCAATCGAAGGCTTCCACTTTCCTACGAGCATTTTCTGATAAGGAGCTAGCTAAGGAATTATCTGTCAACAAGCTACATATTGCTACGGTAAATTCTTCAGCATCATTTGGTGGAACGAGTATTCCTGTTGTCTCGCTATCGATCAAATAAGGAATTCCTCCCACATTGGTTGAAATAACTGGAAGACCTAATGCCATAGCTTCAATTACACTTACTGGTGTATTGTCAACGTTGGTGGTATTGATAAAAATACTATATGCTGCGGAAAGTGCTATCCAATCCTGTTTTTTTAAGCGACCCGTAAAAGTAACGGGTAAATTTTCGTTTTTTGCAGATTCTTTACATTCAGATAAAGAGCCATCCTTTTCAGGGCCAACCATACAAAGAGATGCCTCTGGAAACCTTGGCAGCAGCTCTTTTAATATTTTAATTGCAAGAATTGGGTTATAGACCTTGGAAAAGGAACGTACCCAAAGCAATTTTGGTTCGATTTCCTTCCGGAGTAAAAAAGGATAGTTTATTATTTCAATAGTATTCGGAATGTATGTTACATTGCTAAAACCTGCTTTTTTAAATTCATACATCAAGTAGTGCGATGGCGAAACATTGGTGTATGCATTTCCGAAGAGATTAGCACATGCCTTCGGGCTTTTTACTAATCTATTAGGTAAATCACCACCGTGAAGGATGGGGATATAGGGTATCTTAAACTTTCTGCATAATTTTGCCACGACTACCGCATAGGTAAAGTTGAGGGTGCTGTAAGTATCAATCAACACATAATCTACGACGTTTCGATATTTAATTGTTGCGGTAATCATATCGAGCAAACGAAGCGCTCTGTTTTTTACTGCGGAAGCCGTTATCACTTCAAAGCCTTCCGAAGCAAGCAGCAACGATAGTGTTTCAATAGTGGTGACCGTACCCGTTCTTTGGGAAGGCTTATTTCCTAGGTACAGGATTTTTTTTTGCATTGACTAATGTTATTAATGCCAAACCGTAAATAAAGGCAGGAGCAGCAATCCGCATGGAGGAGTGATTTATGGTTAATATCCAAAAAATAAAAAAAGAATATAGATATAAATTTGTCTTATTTTTCATTCCAAAAATGAATGGTGTCACAATTAAAACTATCAAGGCCAGAAGCCCGAATAGACCATGTTCAGAAAGCATACGACTCACTTCATTGTGCGTGGCTGTTTCATATCCTGTGATTGCTTGTCGAAATTCTTTTGTCTTACCCACTCCAACGCCCGTTAGCGGGTGTTCATAAAAAGCTAGCAGTTCTTCATTTATAAGGTCTGCCCTACCTGTCGTGATATCCGACTTCTCTCTTCCCGCTGCATCCTGATTACTGTACCTCTTATTTATTAAACCTAAAGTGACAACGGAAGAATAAATCCAGGTAACAATAACCGCCAAACTAATGATGGCAATTTTTGGGATAAGATTAGCTTTTCCAATCACATCGGTTCTTAAAAAGTAAACGGCTAAAAATACAAGAGAACAAATAACCGCTACAATAACTCCGCCACGAGAAAAAGTAACAATTGCTCTATAGCTAACTAATATCAATAAAATCAGGTCAACAAAGTTTATGAACCTATTTTTATTCGTCAATAATCTAGAAAAAAGTATAAAAGCCCCCAATCCTAGGATAGTAGAAACTTGATTTGGACCAAAACCTCCCGAAGCTTCAGAATTTGATTGCGTTCCAGTTAAGGTGTCCCTTATACTCGGCGTAAAAAGGTATAAATAAATGGTCGTACAAATTATGGGTAACAGAACTGCTATTAAAATTTCTTGGAAACGTTGGGCAGGTATTTTTCGATCATAACAATACAAGGCAGTAATAGCAAGACAAACAGGGCCACTTAAATTAAATCCGATAGCATTCCCAAAGCTCGATTCATAGTCCAGGTTTATAGCTGAAAATAATATTCCGGGAATTAAGAGTACTATAAAAAAAAAGTAAGGCAAGGACTTCCGAGTAAAACCTTTAAAGAACATCCCTAAAAGCATAAAACCGATCACTGCATACTTAGCGAATTCGTAAGAAAACCCTACCCCTCCTGTCATTCTGGAAAACACTTCAAATCCTGTAATATAAGCGGCAGCAATTAAGACTTCATCCTTTTTATTTGCATTCGAAAAAGTTCGGTAAAGGAAGTATACAATAGCAGCGAATAAGAAGAACTTCGTAGTAACACTAAAAAAATTCGCCACCAATCCCATCACTATATGCAACACGAGCAATTGTATATATGTCTTCTGAATAGATCTAGCTCGAGCTCTCATAATAAGAAACCAGTTGGGTGATTATAACTTTTAGTGAATAATTCTCTTCAACGTGTACTTGAAATGACCTTGCGTCTTGAACCATTTCTTTAGAATGCTCAATATAGTAATTAATTGCATTGGCCAATTGTTCAGGTTGCTTAGATTCTACAATCTTTCCATATCCATTTATAACTTCCGCACATTGACCTACATTTGTACAAACAACTCCTAAGCCAACCAATCCAAACTCTAACAAGCTTAGTGGTAATCCTTCAGATTGAGATGAAAGCACACCAATATTACATTGTTTTAAAATTTCATAAACATTTGCATGTGAGCCGTAATAATAAACCGCTTCCTTTAAAATAGCGCCATTCATTAATTGATTAATTTCTTCGAAATAATCATCATTCCAATTTTGACCAAATAAATGAAGGCTATAGCCCGGGTGTTTTTGTACTACTAAGCTAAAAGCTTCCAAAAGGTTTTTGTGATCCTTTTGTGGTCGGAAATTTGCTAGGCATACTAATCGTTTTCTCTCAACTCCTTTTAACTCAATAGTTTTATTTTCCGATTTGGATGAAAATGAAACACCATTTCTCAAAAAATACACCTTTTTGGTTTTCAAATGTCGCTTTGCCCATGTTTCCAGATCCGTATTTACGCAAATAATTGCACTAAACTTTCTCGAACACCATTTCAATATCTGAAAATTCCTTTTGTCAAGCATTTCACTATTGCCATAGTGATCGTGCCATATCAAGGTCATTTTAGGCCATAATAATTTCACTAAGGTAGCTGTAAAGAAGGATGAGGAGTGAGCGTGTATCACATTAATCTTGTGTTTCTTGACATACTTCAACAGATTGAAAATTGCTGAAACATCTAGCTTGTGTGTCTTATTTAGGAATAAATAGTTTACTTTCTCATCAATAGTGCCTTTTAATAAGCCTTCTTTCCTAGTAGCGCACAAAAAAGACTTTTCTATTTTGTCACTTAAGGCATTAGCATAGGTAACTGCAACCCGTTCGGCACCTCCGGCATCCAATGAATCTATAAGTTGCAACACCCTCATTTCATTAATTTTTTTATTTCGTTCTCAAAATCATCCAAGGTATATTGATGTGACCATTTTTGCCCATTGACAGACATTCTAATTAATGACTCGCTATATTGAAGTAAATCGCCAACTAGTTTTGAATCATCCTCAATTTTGATATTTATAAGGATTCCTCTCTCCCCATATCCTAACATCCATGGAACACAGGAAATAGAAGTAACTATAGGTACAACGCCCCAAAACATCGCTTCCGCAACAGCCTTGGGCCAACCTTCGGATCTTGATGGCAAAATCAGAAAATCACTTTGCATATAAGCTTCTTCTACCCTCTCGGAAGATTGATTGCCGTGAAGTGAAACAATTTGTGATAGACTCCCTGCTTTAATATATTCCTCCAATCTCACTCTTTCGCTGCCATCTCCATAAATATCCAAGCTTACTTTATTACCTAAATCATGTAATTTTTCGATTAGTTGTATAGCATATAACGGACGTTTGCCAATCGTCAAACCTCCCACAAACATAAATCTATAGGGTTGTTTAAAGCTCCTAGTTGTAATAACTGGAACTTTACTCTTGGGATAGGTTGCTGTAAAAAATGATTTAATATTCTTAGTTTGATCTGGCCATTCTCCATATACCAGAACATGCATGTTTCTGGCTAGCAACTTATTAGAAAGCAACCATTTCTGAAACCGATAACTTAGGGGCTGCTTTGCCTTTGGATCCCAATTTCCTGCGTATTTTGCTGTTTTCGGTTTCTTTGGAAAAAATATTTGAACCAAACAGCCAATTAATCCAATATTACCTGGGCATCGCAAATGGATATGATCGGCTTTATTCATGGCTCTGAATATTGTATAAAATATTCCTGGGAAATAGACCATAGCCTTTATAGCTTCTGAAATTGACGTTAAAGAGATTGCCGGAACTTTATAAAAATCAATTATTCCTTTGTAAGCAGTTTCAATTGATGATATTTTTCGATTAGAAGCAGGTGCCACAACAATCATTTCATCCACATTCTTAGCCCAAAGATTCATTTCCTTCACATAAGGAGCATAGCCATAGTATCGGCTATCCTCAATAATATGATCTACATGTGTAATGATCGCAAATGTCATGATATTAGACTGGAATAAAAAGCTATATTTTTTTCTAAAATGGTATTTTTGTCATACTTAATTCGAACAATTTTTTCTGCATTCAATCCCAACTGTTGAGCTTCTGCCGTATGCTCAATACACCAAATCATTTTTTGAGATATATCATCCGGATCGTAGACATCACAAAGAAGTCCGGTTTCCTTATGAACAATAGTTTCCGGGCCTGGGCCATACTCTGAAAATATAACTGGTTTTTTAAGAAGCATGGCTTCCAGAGATACTAGTCCCTGAGTCTCCATATGAGATGGAAAGATACAAAATGCAGCTTCAGCATATTTAACATTTAACACCTCTCTGGATATGGTACCATGAAAGGTCACACCTTCAAAAAAAGTACTGTCATAATCAGTTTTTAATTTTTCAATATATGAGCGTCCGTTTGGATAGAACCAATCCCTGCCATAAATGTCCAGTAGTTTATCCGGATACCGTTCCCTCACTATTTTAAAAGCTTCGATAAGTTGCCTTACTCCTTTTTTTTCGCACACCGTCCCTGCAAATAGAATGCGATTTTCATCAATTGAAACTTTTTGATTTTCTATAGAAGTATTGATTGGGTAATTAATTATCTGAACAGGTTTGTTATGATATGACAAATATTTTGCCGTATGTTCTTTTACATAATTTGATACCGCTATAAAACCATCCGCTTTTCTAAATGATCTTTTCTCAAGCATACCTTTTCTCCAATTAATTCCTCGCTTCTCAGCTTCAGCAAAAAAATGATGCCCGCCATGCATTCGAATTACTTTTCGAGCCGCATGATTTTTTGAAATAATAGCCAAGCCTAATTCGGCTGATTCAATGATATCTATCGGATTCTCAAGATGAATGCCTTTAAGTTTTCTATTTAACCGCATAGAATTATAGATAAAATTCGGAAGTCTAGTTCTATTTTTTGGCAGCCTAATAAGGGTAACCCCCATATCGTCCATTATCTCTTCAGTACTCTTTGTTCCTATACCTAAGACTATAACCTGATGATTGTGTTGCGCCAATGTCCTTCCAAAAGTCTGTAAAAATGTTCCAACACCTCCCGGAGCCCAAATTGGATATTCATTGGATAGAAAAACTATCTTCATACAGTATTTTTTATATTTTTAAGCTCATCAGCAAGTTCTATAAAATATGTGGATTTGGTGAAATATTTCTGCCAAATCATTCTATTTTCCTCCTGTATTTTTATCAGATCGTCCTCAGACTTTTTAGAATGAAAATCAATAAGAAGTTGTTCAATTGAACCCACTTCTTTTTCAGGTATTATCACACAGTGATTATTCCAATCAATTTGTTCAGGAAAAGGTAATCTGCAATCAGTATCAATTAAAACAGGAATTCTCCCCATTGCCAAAGTTTCATAAAATCTCACAGAGAAGTTTCCGGTGCCTCTGGAGCAAAATGTATACAAATTATCATTCATGTTTTGATAGAACTCCCTCGTGGTAATTGCTTTGTCTTGCTCTGTTTTTATTCCTGCCCTGTACTGATCTCGGAAAACAAAATCGGCCTCAATATCTTTTTTATTCAACAAACCATTCAAATAAGTATACCTCTTCAAGCTGGATGGATAAAACGATTGAGAATCGGAAACATCTTTCCTGAGAAGTCGATTCAATATTCCTTTTACATAAGAAAGATATTCCTTCACCATCTTCGCATTGCTTCCATTGGCATGGCCTACAAAGCCTATCTCGGGTTTTCGCGATTTGGATAAGGTGTCGAATTTACCATCTAGTACGCTATATGGATCATCTATGAACGGAGGCATAATAAAGGTGCATTTATTCAACTTACTGTGAAACCCTCCTAATCTAATGGTGTAAACTCCACGCGTATTTATAGTATGTCCAAAGTCTCCTCCAGAAAAAACCAACACATTTTTAGCTTGCTGCTTACACTTTTCAATAAAACCCTTTACTTCCTTTTGCTTTTTCCGAAGTATTAAAAGCTGAATATTCATTGGAATAATACCCAGATCGCAGTCCTCAATACTATCAACAATATTATAGAAATCAAGCAACGAAGAATTCTGTTCTTCTAATTTTTCAAGCAACGGAAAAAGTTGATAGGTCTTTGCTTCAATTCTTAAGTTCTTGTCGTAATAAAGGTTAATCATTGATCAACTGATTAGCGATTAATTTGGCATTATCTTTTAAGGGATGCTTCACAATTATTTGCATCCAGGATTGTTTGTCTTTTGCAATTTCATCGGGATGTTTTAAACTAAGAAGCAGCTTATCTTTAATTTCATCCCTGCTATTTAACCATCCAACAGCATCCAATTTACCCATGCTTCTAAAATGTTGAAAATTATAAATAGTTTCAACCGACCAATTCGGATCCTCGTTTTGATTATAATTGATGAAGAAACACGGTTTATTATAAACGGCGAAGTCGTGAGACATGGTTGATCCCACATTAATTACCAGATCACAATGATAAGCCATATTTACCAAAAGGCTAATATCTTCAAGCTTCGGATAAACCGCACCCCAACTTGCCACATCAGTATTCCAAACTGGATCTATTACCGTTATTATATCCCGGTATTGAGAGATAACTTCATCATACCTATCCGACACGTCGACAGGGCACCTTCTGAAAATTATTTGAGGCTGGATATCTATAGGAATAGTTTGTACTGCTTTTGCCAAGTCTTTTAAATACAGTGGATCGTATGGGGAGGTTTTCTCATCATCTCCACTAAAACATATCCAATTTTTAGTAGGATCTAGATCGTAGTTTTCGGCAAATTCTTTTTTAGAATGTTTCCGTTCTTCCTGAAAGTAAAACTCAAATTGTGGACTTCCTGTCACAATTATTTTGACTTTGTCTATTTCAGGATATAAAAATGAAAGTTCATTTTTCATATAGTCAGACCAAACCAAATATTCATCTGCCTTAATCGCTAAACTTGCTTTTGCAGTATTATCCCAGGAATAAATACAAGAAACCACTTTTATATCTAGCTCTTTTGCTGCAATACAAATCGGGTTTAAAAATGCTACTCGTTGATGTGTTATAAAAATTGATTTAGGATTAATTACCAACAATTGATCCTTGAAATCTTCAATTATCTTTCTGTCCCAATATTTAAGTGCCTTTGTTTCAAGACTTACAATTCGACCATAATTTTTAGCTGCAAATTTTCCAATCAATTCCGCAAGAAAATAAAGTGATTTCAGCTTAAAGCTATTTTTATTTTTTTTCCAATTGCTTATTATTGTTTTATTGTCAAGTACATCGGAATTATGCAGTAATCGTGCATATTTAGCAGACTCCCGAAACAATCTTGTATAAACAGATTCTTTTGGGAGCGAAATTCGATTATGAGTAGTTGTAATCTTGTGTAGCTTCTCAACTTCTTTAATCGCAGCATCGGGAAGTGTGGTCCAGAAATATAAATTTGCTCTGTTCTTTAAATGTTCTATAAGACTAGAATACAAATAATTCCTTATCCCGACTCCGTCAGGCACTATAAATAGTATGCTCTCTTTTTCTTTCAAATTCTGGTTCTAATTCAACACTATCTTAAACGGTTTATTTCCTACTATTGCTGCGTATTTTGAAAAACTACTATGATACATCTCATCTGCTTTTATGAAAAATACTGCTTCGCTATTTGCAATAGCAAAAAAATCTAAGATAGTCTTTAGATGACTGTCAATAGTCGTTTTTTTGACAAATTTATCCATATGTACCGGTTCACCTTCAACCAAATGTACTGCTTCTTTTTCGCTAATAAATTTTAGAAAATTTACACTATCGGAAAATGCATAACATTTGTAATCGGACTTCTTAATAATTCCCTTAATTATCAAACGAAGCTTGTTTAACAACTCTTGCTTTTGCGATTCTGATAGAACTTTCTTGGTGGTATCTGTAAAATCCCCCATCAAACTAGTAAACCGAGTATGAACGCTGATGTACTTCTCCTGCTCAACCTTGTTTAATTTATTTAATAAATCGTCTGACTTCTGAAATAGTTCATTAAAGCTAAGCCTCCATTTTTCTTCTAATTGCGATGCTGTCAACTCCGTATAATAAGTTTTGAAATAATCTATATTCGCATAAACGATAAAGGTGCTTGCGCTCGAGTTTTTTAAAACTTCTAATGGCCTCACATCAAAATCATTCACTAAATAAAGGAATTTAGTATTGAATGGCTCCCAATACACATCTTCTTTCTTGATATACCAATCAACTTTATTTGGCTCTAAGAACAACTTGAGTTCGAAAGGATCATCAAATTGGATGTAAAATTCATAATCTTCAAGCTTCGAAATTTCGTAAAATGAAAGAATTCCTTTTAGTCTATCCACAAAGCCTCCATGAGGTAGGAGCCCATCGAAGCAAATAATAATTCTCTTTTTGTTTGTTTTACTATTAAAACGTATTCTTTTGAAGTAATGAGTATATATCTTCAGGTTTTTAGAGACTCTACTCAGTGTTTTTTTGAATGCTTTCATATATAGAATATCAAAGATAAGCTTTAGGCGAATTAATTAAGTTTATCTCGATGGTGTCTTTCAAGCGTGATTTCTATGTTTTTAGGTCTCCTTTTAGAATCGTATCCACCAGATGGATTTTCGCTTAAATGTACCAACTGAAATTGAGAACTACAACTGGAAATAAAATCCTGAACTTGCTGATGCCTTTGATCCATATCATGAAATTCGAAGACCATGGCACTAAAAGAATCTAAGTTTGACTGTATTTCTTCCAAGAAATCAAATTCGCTACCTTCAATATCAAGCTTTAGCAATATTTTCTTTTCAGTGTTAAAACTGGTTCGTGCCAGGTTTAGGATACTTTGCTCTTTATTTAACCAAAGCTTGTGGTGAATACAACGCGAGTTTCTTTTTAAATAATTAAAAATTAGCGCATTAATTAAATACCTGAGCTTGTCTGGCTTACGAAAGAAGAGTCTGGCAATTCCTTTTACTAGTAATTTTGTTCCAGATACGGTTGGATCGATCATTACAATTTTAATATCCTTGTTAAATCGGAAGAGATCATACTCGAACTCTAAATTAGAAGAGATGCCACCACTAAATAACACCTTCGATTCCATCAGTGTCTTTGGTCGTAAGTAATATCCTCCATCTCCGATACTTCCAAATCGAAAGAGCTTGCTATCCCTCACGAGAAAGTCTTTTGTTAATTTCTCATAATAGTCATGATTGCTCGGTTCCATAAAATCTTCGTAATCTTTAATATGATATTCAGTTAATGACTAAGTCATTTCCACTCAGTGTTCTTCAAAAGTAAGCTTGTATTTATCCATTGCCAAATATGGAAACTACTATCTTGATCTCCATCAAAATAATTTTCGAGTTCCTTTTCTAGTTCTTTTTCTTCAAACCATTCCACATTTCTTAGAAAGGATACTTCCTTTATCACCCAAGGTTTTAACTCATTGCCCAACCATTCTCTTTGAGGGGTTTGTAATGGTCGTTTAGGAGCTAATCTGATAAATACTCATCCACCAAAACCCGAAATAGATGCTTGTGCACTCCATTGAGTATTTTATGTTCTAAAGATTGCGCAAAGGCCAATTCAACCATTCTATAATCTAAAAATGGCTCTCTCAACTCAGTACTCGCTGCCATAGATATCCGAAATACCACACATTAATAACCTAGTTTAGTTACTAATTCTTCAGCCAATTGCCAATCCTTCGGAGTATCGATATTCACATGTCTTGTTGCATCAGATTCGATATAGGAAATCGTTTTGCCATAGAGTGAATTTTGATTGATTAGCACTTCAGTTCTTGTAAGATATATGGCCCCGTCTCTTATAAAAGCATCGGGAAGCTCCTGTCTTCTTTTTATTATTTCTGAATCACCTGTTGCGATTTTTAAAGTTTGGTCTTCCGAAGCTTCAAAAACCCAATGTGGATTGTATTCGTGAGGCACCTTTAACACAGAAACCAATGAGTGAGTACCATGTTCGATAAATCTTTCTATTGCGGCATCTATCATTTTGGATTCTCTGAAAGGGTTAGTGACTTGCAACAAACAAACTGCATCAAAATCTTGCCCTTTTTCTGAAAGGGCTTTTATCGCGTGTTGCACCACGTCCAGAGAACTAGCTGAATCTGTCGCTAATTCATAGGGTCTTTTGAAAGGAACCTCAGCACCGATTTCTGAAGCTAACCTCATTAGTGTTTCATCTTCCGAAGTAAACACAACAGAAGTTAATAATTTGGAACCTAAAGCCGCTTCAATTGTATACTGAAGCAATGGTTTGCTATTAAGTAATTTTTTGTTTTTATGAGGGATTCCTTTACTCCCTCCCCTCGCCGGTATAAGTCCTAAGATTCTCATTAATACGTAATCGTTTTGTGATATCGCAGATCGATTGTCGCCAAAATATCTGCAATTTTTTTACCGCTATCACCATTTCCGTAGACATTGCTTTTAGCACTTTTAGGATGATCCAACTGCTGCTGTATCGCTTTTTTAATTTTGGTCTCATCATAGGTTACGTCCAAGACATTTTCACCTCTCAACCTTCTATTTTGACGCGTTCCAATATTAACTACAGGTACTCCTAGATACGCACATTCTCGAATTCCAACGCTACTATTACCTATTAAGCATTTGCTTTGTCTTAATAATTTCAAGAAATCGAGTGGTTCCATATTCTTGAAAAAGTGAATGTTTTTTGGATTGTTATTTTCTCTATACGAACGTATTCCATTTGAGGTTCCATCTGCGCCCGCATCTACATTTGGCCAAAACCAAAATGTTGGCAAACCAAGTTCATCTATAACCCGCAATGTTTTTAATACATCGCTTTTAGCTGCATCATATTCGGTTGTAACGGGATGTTGCATTACTACCAAAAAATCCTTTGAAGCATCAATATTTCCACCTACTCCTCCATATTTTTCAATAGGATCAAAACCCAAACCATCCGATTTTAAAACCTCTGCCGCGATATCGATTGAAGGGCATCCTGTATTGAATACATAGTCTGAATCTTCTCCCAATTTTTCTACTCTTGTTTTAGCGTCGTCCGACGTCACAAAATGTATATCCGCTAATTTTGTATTTGCATGTCTTACTTTCTCATCGATATTTCCAGTAACTTCTCCCCCTTGCAAATGGATTAAAGGAATATTTTGATAGGCCGCAGCAATCGAAGCTGCTATTGTTTCAAAGCGATCAGCAATGGTAAGCACTGCATCTGGCTCTAGATTATAAAAAACATTGGCAAGCTCCATCACTCCAAGCCCTGTAGTTTTAGCCATGGCTGTTTTGTTTTCACCTTCCAAGACCATAAATACTTTTTCATTGACCTTGAAACCATCTTTTTCAATAAAGTCAACAGCATTGCCATATCGATCTAATAAAGCAGATCCTGCCACAACCAATTGTAGTTCTAAATCTGGATGATCCTTAATGGCTTGTAATGCAGTTTTAACTCGGCTGTAGGATGGTCGTGCGGTGATCACAGCACAAATTTTACGTTTTGGCATAGTTGGGAATTAACAACAGTATAAAAATATGAAAAAAAATCGTGGTAATAGTGGAAACTAAACACTGTTCCCCACACCAATTGTAAACAAATAAGTAAACAGATTACTTGATATCATCATAGTTTAAAAAATCCCATTGACTTAGATCTTTAATCAGTTTTTTGTCAATGACCTTTATATATTCTGAGGCATCAATTCCATAACCCTTTGGTTTTTTGGCTTCAAGGTCATCAAAAGTTAGAATATGTCCTTTTTTTAGATCCTTATTGATAGCGAGCGATTTCTCAAAAATATTCTTTAACTCCAAAAAAGCGGAATTATCATTCTTATTAATCGGATTCTTAAGTGCCTCAGAAATTTCTTTAACTCCTTTAACCAATTCCGAAGCCTCATCGATGGTAAGAGAAGATGTAACATCTGGTCCAAATTGCTCACGATCTAAAACCACATGAAATTCTAAGATTTCTGCACCAACTGCAGCAGCGGCGATCCCAGTTGCTACCGAAGCCGAATGGTCAGAAAACCCAATTGGGAGCTTATATCGTGCTTTTAATTCTGAAATCACATTCAACCCATAATCTTTAGGCCGGGTAGGATAACTGGTTGTGCATTGTAATACGGATACATGAGCATTTCGATCTTTCAGAAAAGCAACCGCTTTGTCCAGTTCTTCAAAAGAACTCATACCGCTTGAAATAATGATTGGCTTTCCTGTTTCCGAAATCTTTTTCAGCAATAGAAAATTTGTGACTTCTCCACTACCAATTTTGTATTGTTCCACTCCCGCTTTTTCCAAAATATCGACAGCCGCATTACTAAACGGACTACTAATGAATAGCAACCCTGCTTCTTTGCATCGTTTTCCTATTTCAATCCACTGTTCTTGGGTGAATTCCATTCGCTTCCAATAATCGTAACGCGTTTTATCTTGATCTGAAAATTTTATCCGAAAAGGTTCATGAATACTGCTTTCTGCTTCGGCAATATGCGTTTGAAATTTTATAGCATCCACACCAGTTCTAGCTACCTCATCGATATAATGTAGTAATAATTTGAAACTACCATTATGGGCTTGTCCTATTTCGGCTATTGTAGTTATCAATCAGGTTTCGTTTGAATTCAAAGTTAAGATTATATTACTGTGCTAGGTCAAAAAAATTCAAAATTATTAGCCATAAATACTATCAATTTTACTAAAATCTTTAAAAAATAGTGGTTTAATTTTTTCTAATTCTTCTTCTGGAAGGTCCCACCATGCTAAAGTCTCAATTTCTGAAATTATTTTTTCTGAAAACCTTTTTCTAATTTCCTTGGCTGGCACACCCGCCATAATACTATATGGAACAACGTCCTTAGTGACTACTGCCCCTCCAGCTATAATAGCACCATTCCCAATGGTAATATTGCCCAAAATCAAAGCATTATGGCCAATCCAAACATCATGGCCCACGATTATTTCTTTGTGTCTTTTTAAAGATTTTAGCTCCCCATCGAACAAATTCTTGTTAATATACGTGGTCATATAATTAGAAGGATGATTTGTAGCATGAATTGCCACATCTGCTCCCAGTTGGCAATATTTACCCAGCGTTATTTTTCCATGCAAAAAGTTGTTATAACCTAATGTGGTGGCATATCCAATTTTAATTTCACCTGAAAAATTACAACGGTCTGGTACCTTATTTTTGCCTCCGAAAGTTACATTTTGGATTCCTCTGGAGAATCCAGAAATACTTACCTTTTCTCGATGATCAGGGGCATTTAAGAAATAATGCAATAATCGCTTTACAAACAAACGCATAGACATTTAGATTTTTCCTATTCTATTCAAACTTATGGAATTTCATTCATCTTTCACTATAATACCGCAAATGCTAATAAATTTTGGCCTCCTCGCTTCGTAAGCCCTTCCTTCTTAGAAAACGACGCCAAATTATTTTTTTAGTCAATATCCTTTCAAAGACAAAATTCTTTATTTTTAAAATGGTCGCATTTCTTTTTATCACTTTTAATAGCGGTTTAGATACCCTATTTTGGTTTTTAGTTGGCAATGAATCAAGAACTTCTTGCATCCAAGGTTCTGCATTATTCCCCATATGATATGCGTAATTATCCTCAGTAGACAGGCGCCAATACCCTTTTTCAGCCACTGGCTGATCAAAAAAGTCGTGAACACTTTTGCCGCCCAATTTAAAATTTGAATGTCGTTCTTTCACATTGCTAAAGACAGCACCACGGTAAGTTGCAACGAAATGACCACCACCAACGAGTGCGTTCACAGATTTACCTGTTAATGTCAAAATATTATTTAAGTGTGCCTGATTATAAAACTGCGGGTTTTCAATGCTCTCTGCAAATCTTTGAAGTCCCAATTTGCTCTTGGGTTCTTTAAACCTCAATTTTGATGAAAACCAATACTTTATGATTGTGTCAAAGGTAAAATATTTAATAGGCTTAGAACTTGGCGTGGGGGTCACAAAACCAGTTTTGGGGAATTCCTCAAAAACTAAATAAGAGTTTTCTTGCCACCCTTCCACAAAAAGCACATCCGCATCGGTCACCGTAATCAATGGAAAATCATGTCCCATTATACCTTTGTATACGGCATTCACTTTACCGATATTATGTGTGTGAATAAGCTCATGTATTTGATTAGACTGTAAAAGCGAATCCAAATACTCGGTTACCTGGTCATGGCTTCCATTATTTACAATAGTGATATACGTCTTGTTATGACAAGTTTTAAACAAGGAGGCTAAACACAATTTTAGAACATCAAAGCTATATTTAAAATAACCTTCTTCGTTTGGAATATAAACAGGCACTACCACCTGGTGATACTCCAGTATCCCTTCTTCAACTTTATCTTTTTGTGGGTTTATACCTTTACGCATGAATGCTTAACTATGGTTAATTCTAATCAATTTTAATGAAGCAAATGTAGTAATTCAAACAAAGTTCTTTTACACAGAAACTACTTTCCTTAAAAAACGCTTTAGGTGATGTACATTGAAATACCAAAAAGGATTCATTTTCCAAAGGTTTCTTAAAGCTGTTATCCTATCCAACGACATTTGTGATATTTGCATATTCACTAGGTTTTGTCTTAGTTCCTTAAACTTAGTAGCATCGACAATTCCCTGTTGTTGTTTTTTACGAATCATCTCAAATAAAAACAGGGGTGATTTTACGTAATTTTTATTTTGGCTAGAAATGTTGGCAGTGTGCTTTCGGTACCAAGCCAATGGTTCATCCAAATAATAAAACTTCCCATGAAAAGAGCACCTAGTCCAAAATTCCCGATCTTCTCCTGCAGATGGCATTATTTCATTAAAAAATCCAACCTTTTTTAGCAAGGAAGATCTCATTAATGGCGTAGGCGTCATTAATGTCCAATTACCTGCCATTCTCCCACTCACATCACCATGTTTGACATCCAAACTTCTTGGTCTTCCAATAATAGTATCTTGAAGCTTCCCGTGTTCATCGATAATCTGACATGGACCATGGACTAAATCAAAATCTGCGTTTGCTTCTAAGATAGCAACCTGTTTCTCAAGTTTTTCCGGCAACCAAATATCATCGTCATCTAATAAGGCTATGAACTCTCCTTTTGCATCTCTAAGACCTATATTTCTTGGTATTGCAGGTCCACCGCTATTCTCAATTCGAATATATTTGACCTGATTATATTTGCCACATAGTACCTCATTATCATTCCCTGGACTGCCGTCATCGACCACGATAATTTCGACAGGGCTATACGTTTGAGACGCAATGCTGTCGAGAGTGAGTTTTAGGTAACTCGTTCGATTATACGTGGGAACGATTACACTTACCAGCGGCCTTTCGTCCATAGTTTTTTGAGTTTTTGCATGATTCGGATGGCTATGCCCTTTGCTGTTTTCTCTTTTTGTTTTTTTAGCTCTTGTTCCAGCGCCAATCTCTTTTTTGACTCATCATAAAAGGCACCATAATTAGCCTTGAACATGCGCTCATCTTCTTCCTTCTTATACTTCTGCTGGTCTTTATGATTACTAATCCCATCTAAATTAAAAAACGTTAAAAAATAAGGAACATGGACAAAATCGAATAGGTTGCTTAAGTACGCTTTAATAAAAAAGTCTCTGTCTCCACCCATGCGATAACTTTCATCATAGTTCCCCAATTGTTCAAAAACATTCTTTCTAAAAAACGTGCTTTGGTGTGGCAAGGAAGTTTTCATAAAATAAGCTGGGTATAGCTCATCAGGATATATCTTTTCTCCGTTTTCAAATTTATAATCACCATAAATAATGTCACCTCTAAAGGATGGATGTGAAATAAAATCTTCTACGGCTGATGTTTTGTTCAACAGATCACCTCCATTCAGAAATAATAAAAATTCACCATTCGCAACAGCAATACCTTTATTCATTGCATTATAAATACCCGTATCCTTCTCACTAACCCAATATGCAAGCTTATCCTCATGTTTTTTGACAGCATCCACACTACCATCGTCAGAATCCCCATCAATCACAATATACTCAAAATCAGTATACGATTGTTCCAACACGGAGGCCATGGTACGTTCAAGGCCAGTAGCGTCGTTATAATTGATCGTGATAATGGATAGAAAAGGCTGCTTCATATCATTGGGTTACATACCATTGATACATTTTTTCGAGTCCCTCTTGTACGTTTACTTTCGCTTTCCAACCTAAGCCATTGATTTTAGATACATCCGTCAATTTCCGCATGGTTCCATCCGGTTTACTTTCATTGAAAACAAATTGGCCTTCAAAACCAACAATAACCTTAATCATCTCCGCTAAAGCAGCAATACTCAAATCACTTCCTGTACCTATATTAACGTGGGTATTTCGTACTTCAGTATGGGATATAAGGGAACTAGGCGCATCGTGATGATTCATTAAAAACGAACAAGCCTCCGCCATATCTTCTACCCATAGAAATTCCCGCATGGGTTTTCCAGAACCCCAGATTTCGACAATGACGCTATCATTCATTGAAATTCCGAAATCGGATAAAATATCTTTTATTTTTTCTTCCGAAGCGAGACCGTCTATCCCATTAATGGGTCTTTTATTCAAGTCGGATCGTAGGGCCTCCCAATTATTCTCCTCTAGTGCTTTACCTAAATGGATTTTTCGCAATAAGGCTGGCAATACATGTGCTTTTTCCAAATCGAAATTATCGTTTGGTCCGTATAAATTCGTTGGCATGGCCGAAATAAAATTCGTACCATACTGGATATTATAACTCTCGCACATCTTTATTCCTGCAATTTTTGCAATGGCATAGGGTTCATTTGTATATTCCAGAACATCAGTAAGTAAATAATCCTCCTTAAGAGGTTGCGGCGCATTTTTAGGATAAATACAAGTACTCCCTAAAAACAACAACTTCCTCACTCCCTGCAAATAACTATGATGAATTACATTGTTTTGAATCATCAAATTATCATAAATAAAATCGGCTCTGTACGTATTATTCGCTTCAATTCCACCAACCTTCGCAGCTGCCAGAAAAACATATTCAGGTTGTTCACTTTCAAAAAAAGTTGCGACAGCCGCGCTATCACGAAGGTCCAATTGAGCACTCATTTTCAAAATAAAGTTATGGTAGCCTTCCTTTTCAAGCCGACGTAAAATAGCGCTTCCTACCAACCCTCTGTGTCCCGCTATAAATATTTTAGCATCTTTCTTCATGAATTAATTATTCAAAGTAGTTTGGAGAATTATATCCACCTTGTTTCAAATAGTGTTCTTTTTGCATCAATTTGATATCGCCTTCCATCATTTCCTTGACAAGATCAGCTAATTTGTATTCGGGAATCCATCCTAATTTTTCTCTGGCCTTCGTAGCGTCTCCAACTAATAAATCCACTTCTGTAGGTCTAAAATAATTAGAATCTACCTCCAGTATTTCTTTCCCAATTTCCAATGGAAAACGTTTATCCTCAGCTTTTTCAATGTATGCTTTTTCTTCTACACCCTTACCTTCAAAGCGCAAGGTAACCCCTATTTCGGCGAATGCCATTCTAATAAAATCACGCACTGTTGTAGCTTCACCTGTTGCAATTACCCAATCTTCAGCTTCATCAGCTTGTAAAATCATCCACATCATTCGCACATAATCCTTGGCATGCCCCCAATCACGTTTCGCATCGAGGTTTCCTATATAAAATTTATCCTGCATTCCCAGTGCAATTTTTGCAGTGGCTCGGGTTATTTTTCGTGTTACGAATGTTTCGCCACGAACAGGGGATTCATGATTGAATAAAATTCCGTTACTCGCGAAGATGTTATAGGCCTCCCTATAATTTACCGTCGCCCAATAAGCATATAATTTTGCCACCCCATACGGGCTTCTAGGATAAAAGGGTGTGGTTTCCGTTTGCGGGACCTCTTGCACTTTTCCATAAAGCTCCGAAGTAGATGCTTGATATACTTTAGTCTTTTTTTCCAATCCCAGAAATCGTACCGCTTCAAGAATTCGAAGTGCTCCTATACCATCGGCATTGGCTGTATACTCAGGGATTTGAAATGACACCTGGACATGACTCATAGCCGCCAAATTGTATATCTCATCGGGTTTTATTTCATGTATTAATCGAATGAGATTGGTACTATCGGTCATATCTCCATAATGCAAAATAAAATTTCGATTGGTCACATGTGGGTCTTGGTACAAATGATCAATTCTATCTGTATTGAAAAGAGAAGCCCTTCTTTTTAGTCCGTGGACTATGTATCCTTTTTTAAGCAAGAACTCACTTAAATATGCTCCATCCTGACCTGTGATTCCCGTTATAAATGCAACTTTCATGTTTTTATGCTATTTTAATATTTGGCAATTTAAGCATCTTTAGCCTAGTCCACCTAGTTTGATTATGACAATTTCTAATCAAGTAATTTTTGATATAATTGATAATATGCTTCTACTTTATCATCATTATTAAATCTATTGCGAACATCCTTTATAATAATTTCAGAAATAAATTTCATCGATAAGCCTTCATTTATAGCTTCTGAAAGTTTTTCAGAAGTAAAATCTGAAGCTAAAATACCATTTATACAAGGCTTTACAATATCGACACTTCCTCCATTGGGAAAAGAAATCACTGGAACACCACAAGCTAAAGCTTCAATTGTTACTTGTCCAAATGCTTCTTCAAGAGACGGCATTAAAAAATAATCAGCCGTAGAGTACAAACGAGCTAATTCGGCTTCAGAATCTAACTTTCCAACATTAATAAAACCTTGAGGTAAACTTTCTTTATAATTTCCAAAAATAACAGTTATTATCTCTGGGTTGTTTATACTTTTTATAGCTTCAAGTGCTAATTGAAAACCCTTCCGCTCCACTTGTGTCATGGCTGCTCCCAAAAGAATTACTTTTTTATCCAACGGAATTTTAAAATATTTTCTAGCATCTTCTTTATTGTTGGGTTTCCAAATTGAAAAATCTAATCCGTTATGAATGACTTGCTTCGAAAAATCTGAAATGATGGCACTCGCTTCCATCTTTTTTAGCATCCATTGCGAAATTGGAACAAAGGTCACATTGGTCTTTTTAAGTGCTTCTTTCCTGATTTTTTTATTTTTTTCTAAAATATTTTTCAATTCAAAAAAAGGGAATCCTTTTTCGTAATGATATCCTCCACCACAAGCATATAAATCGGGCATTCGCCAAACTACGGGCTTGGTGTTTTTCGCAAAAAAAGAAGGCTCATCTACAAAACCTGAAATCCAGTTCAACTGTATAATATCTGCCTCTTTATAAAGAGGGTGTTCGGTAATATCATATGGGCTTGTAGGATTGGTAAACCATTCTATATTTGGGTGATTTTTTCGAATAGTCTTAGCTGAGGTAGAAAAAACTCCTTCAATCTTCTCAAAAAGTCTCTTTATTTTGGAATTTGATTGTTTAAACGCATAAGATTCTGGTATTTCTTTTCGTTTATTCAAAAAAAGGATTTTAGAATCTATCCCTTTTTTCAGCAACCCTAAGTGAATACGGGTAATAGCAGTTGCTGCTCCTCCCTGATCGTTAGTATTTATGTGTAATACCCTCATGAATGATTCTACGATACGGTTTTATTAATAGCTACTTGTAGTATTCCAATATGTTTTTCGAGGCTAAAATGTTCTTTAATTCTTTCTCTATTATTTGCTCCCATTTTTTTTACTAAGGAAGGATCATCTAATAACTGAACCATATGTTTCGCCATAGCATCTACATTATGCTCCTCGGAAAGAAGGCCAGTCTCTCCATGCAGAACAACATCTGCAATACCCGCGTGGCTAGTTGCAATAACTGGTACTCCAGCCAGTCCAGCTTCCATAACAGAAACGGGTGTTCCTTCCATATCGCCATTGGCAGCACGAACAGAATGCTGTAAAAAGGCTATAGATTGAGATAATTGTTTTTTAAATTCATCACTACTTATTACTCCAAGAAATTCAACATTATTGCTCAGTTTTAGGTATCCCACTAAGTTTTGACACATATTCAATAGTGGACCATCACCAGCCATTTTTAAAGAGGCATCGGGGTGCTTTTCCAATACTTTTTGAAATGCTAATAAAGTAAAATAGGGTGCTTTTTTATCCACAAATCTTCCAATAGCAATAAACTGTTTAGTCTCGAAAGTAGGTTTTACAATTTCAAATTCTGGGCGTGGTCCACAAGGAGTATAGACAATTTTTTCAGCAGGACATCCTAAATCTATTAGCATTTGTTTCATGATTGTAGAAACTGCAATAACTTTAGTGGCATATTCAAAAACTTCAGCATAATTATTACACTTTTCAATAGCACTTGGCACGCTAGCGTCAAACCCATGAAAGTGAACTATCATAGGGATTTTGGTTCTCCTTACAATGGGTAAAATATTATGTGCATGGATTCCGTATTCGGCTAAAACCACATCTATTTTATGCTTTCTAAGAGAATCACTAATAATGGTTTGCTTTACATAGGTTGCAGATTTTTGCATTAGCCTTGCTTTTAGCTTTGACCAATATAATTTTCCCTTGGAAGCTAAAGGGGGATATCCTTCCAGTTTTGTTTGAAAACCCGACCCATAGTAATAAAAAACTTTGTCCTTTAATCCTACTTTGTGTGCTTGTACAAAGGTTTCGGAATACGGATTTTGATTAGGTGTAAATAACCCTATATGTATCATTTGGAGGTGAGTTTTACGCTAACAAACCTTAAAAGTAAGTAAATACTACTGATGTTGGAAAGCTTTATTTGGTAAAATGTCTTTTTGAAAGGCGCCCATTTTGAATGAAGTTTACACCATTTAGCAACAAGGGCTTTATTCTTTTCAGTATTTACTGCATGATATTTTTGACTAAGATAATTTCTACAAACAGCCTCTTCTAAAACTCGAAGTTTCTGTTTTTCAATATCTTTTTGTTTTCGGCTTACCCCTTTATGGATTCTAAAATAATTTAAAGGTTTTGAAATAAAAGAAACTGTTGCATTTTCAGAAAGCTGTATCCAAAAAAACCAATCACCACACATCTTCATGTTGAGTAATTCTTCAGAAAAAAAAGCGTCTTTTATCAAAGATTTCCTAAATACTACCGCACTGGCATTGGGAATAACATTTTTTTCAACCAAATATTTTTCAATAAACGTATTTCCAACTATTGTAAAATCCTTTTTCCAAATATTAGATGAGAATTCATTGGTATATTCAACTCTATTGGAAAGAATGGTTCCGTACTCGTCAACATCTTGACTTTGAGTATAGCAGATAGTAACCCCTAGATTCAATTTATTTATAGCAGCTTCCAAAAAAGTAGCATCGGCATAATCATCACTTTCAGCAATCCAAATATAATCTCCCTGAGCGAGTTCAATTCCCTTTTGCCATTGCCGAAATGGACTTCCTGAATTTTCAGAATTTATATGAAAATGACTTACTCTGGAATTCTTTGAATAGTGTTTTAAAATTTGATCACTTTTATCTGTGGAAGCATCATCTAAAAGAATAATTTCAAAATCTTGAAACGTTTGATTTACAATACTCAGTAACCGTTCTTCTAAAAAGAGTTCATGATTATAATTGGGAACAATGATTGAAACCAATGGCATGCAGCTTAAGGATTAAGTGTTTTAATAGTTAATATTAAGTTTGATTTTTTAGTTTGAAAGGCTTCCATTTAAAAAAAAAATAACATAATACATTAATTGCCTGCTTTTTACTGGACCTTAGTGCACTGTACTCTTTTTTTAAAAGATAATGTTCTTTCACTAATTCATGAAAACTACCCAATTCCTTTACGAAAAATTCAGCATGTTTAATACTCAGGTACTTGTATAGCTCGTTTTGATTTTCATCCGTTAAGTTTTTAATCATAGATTGATTCTTTGTTCTATAATAAAACCCTACATAGTCCAACTTCTTTACTTTCCCACCATTTTTTAATAATGCTATCCAAAATTCCCAATCTTCCCAACCATAGCGCATAAGAATGTCATAGCCACCTGCAGTCTCCCAATCTTTTTTTCTAAATAGAGCACTACAGAAAATCACGTTACTTATAGCCAATTGTTTTAAAGAAAACTCTTTTAATTTCCAAGGCTTGTTCTCGACACCAAATTTTTCTGCATTGCAATACACTACCTTTAATTCGGGCTCATTATTGAAAGCGTCTAAAGCAAGTTCTAGATAATTTTCTCCCAATTTATCGTCAGAATCCAAAGGCAATATATAGATACCTGAAGCTGCCTCAATTCCAGTATTTCGAGCATTACTTAATCCTCCATTGGGAATACTAATGTATTTAAACCGAGCATCCTTTTTAACCCATTGGAGCGTAATTTCCTCTGTATTATCATGTGAGCCATCGTTTACCACAATACATTCCCATTGCTCAAAAGATTGCTTCAACACCGACCCTAAAGCCTCTGGCACGAGCAGCGATTGATTATAGCAGGGTATTATGAATGATACCACAGGTGCTTGCATTATTTTTTATTTAATTTTCAATTTTTATCGAGCTATTACTTTTCATTACCAGTCTTCTTCGGAATAAAAGCGCTTCCAGACTTGCTTAGTTCCCTCTTTAATTTCATTTATTTCTTCTGAAGAAAGTCTGCTTTGCCAAGATAGAATGTTTTTCTTCGAATCCCGCTTTAAAAGGGTTTGTTCTTTCGAAGAAGTAGATTGCGTAATATGTTTTTTTACGGATTCATCAAAATCAATTTCAAGAAATTGATATAACTTTTCAAACTCTTTTATAGGTTTAGCTGACAGTTCTTCATGCTTAACAAAATACCATTGGTCTTTATACTTCTCTTGATAATAAAACACCAAACTATAAAGAATATTCCACAATAGAATTCCCTGTTTTATAATGTCAGGCCGATTGGCGGCATATTCGTGAATGACATCGGCATATTCTTTTAAATGTATATTAATTAAATCTTCCTGATCATTAAAATATTTAAAATAGAACTGCCAATCTTTCACTTTTAGGCTTGCTACAAAAGCAGCTGGATGTCTAATTAAAATAACAATATCCCAACCATAATTTTCATAAATCCATTCAGCAGACATAAGTGCCAAAGGATCTTTAAAGACATATCTTCTACTAATTCTGCTTTTAACATCAGACAAGAACCTACGGATATCTCGGCGAGATCTTACTTTAAAAAATGTATTAAAAACATCAGAACTAAAAAGCGCGTGAAATGAATTGATATATTGCTTGGCCTCAATTTGACAAGCACTAGATCTACCAGGTAGGTATTCGAACTGATTGCAAAATGGAGAGTCTTTATGATCTTTTCCAATATTAAACGGTTCATCAACATAAATAAACTTGCTGGATTTAGTAATTAACTTACCCACCCAAGTAGAGCCAGATCTATGAGAACCAGTAACCAATATGTGTTTTTTGTTTATCAACTTTTTTTAGATTTAAAAAACTTAGCTGGTTTCCAGTTCTTTTTATCTCTTAAATTCATCATCGGAAGTTCGAAGTATTTATATAACAAAATTGAAATAACAATGGTGAGAAACCAATAAACAAAATACCGAATTAATAAAAATGCATATCCATTAAATTGTTCCAATATTGTCCAATCGATACTATTGATAATCCATCGCATCAAATTTGAATTGATTAAATATATGGAATACGAAATCAAACTAATATAAGTGACAATTTTATAGACAACTCCTTTTCCACTTTTTAAAGTACTTAAATAAGGTAATAAAAATAGCGTTGCAAGAGAGTTTCCAGTAAATGAAAAAACAGAATAAAATAATCCATGTGGTGCAAATTTTAACCAATTGTATCTCACAATAAGAAAAAGTAATATTCCTAAAACCAGTAATATCTTTTTATATTTAACCCAATGGCTTTTGAAAAAGTAGAATATATAAGCGCCTATGACTCCAAACATCAAGCTGTCTAATTGAGTAAGAACCTGTCTTCTAAACATTTTATCCCAGATATATCTACTATCTATCGAGATTTGTGTATATCTATAATATCGAAATAGGGTAACACAAATAATTATACCCGCTGCTGTTACAAGCAGGGATTTATTGACAGACAACTTTAATAAACGAGCTCCCAAATAAAGAAAAATGGGAAGCAATAAATAAAACCACTCCTCTATACTTAAACTCCAAGCTTCACCAAAAAATCTTGGATGCTCAGTAAATAAATTTTGTGTAAAAATGACGTATTTATACTTATCAGCAATGACAAAATCTTCAGTATAAAAGATCCCTATTAATAACAAAGCTGTTAAGATCAACAAATAATTGGGAAGTGTTCGAAACCACCTTCGCTTCCAGAAATTAAGAATAATTTTAAAGTTTATTCCTTGGGTATTTATGATCTTTATTAATATCCCGCCAATAAGAAACCCACTTAAAACAAAAAAGATAGCCACACCATCAAATACTAAAAAATAGATATATTTATACCTTTCAGGAGGCATAAAGTGACCGCCATGAACCATTACAACAAATAAAATGGCCAAGGCTCTTAGAATATCTAGTCCATAGATTCTATTCGGGTTAATGTTTATTTTAAGAAGAGATATCAATAGAAGGTTAGTTTTTATAAGGAAAAATAAAGGTTAGGCTTTTGAGTATACGTGTTATTAGAAATCTGGAAAACTTGCTTTTTAACAAGTTTTCAACCATTGAATAAGATGGTTCCTTAAATTTTTTCTGCAGTTTTTCATATGTTTCGAATTCTCTTAACAAAAAACTAAAATGCTTTACAAGCGTATCTTCTTGTTCTTTTTTAATAAGTTGTTTATACGCATCCTTACTCGATATACCACCAGTGTCAAACCTTGCAATCACCCTTGAAATGTGTTTATAACTTGCGTTAAACTTACACACAGCACAGATGAAAAATTCCCAGTCGGAAACAATCTTTAAATTTTCGTTGTAATAAAAAACTCGTTCAAATAATTCTCGCTTTATAAAGCATGCGGGATGCCCCAAAGATCGATTTTTAAAATAAGAAAAACTTAACTCCTTTGGGTAGGTTTGTAATTTGCTTTCACCATTCCCCACAAATAACAAATCCCCGTAATACAAATCTAAATTATCTGTCATTACGTTAGAAATATCTTGCAGTACTTTGGT
>RCNB010000494.1_pt1 | contig 31850 bp, 29 predicted proteins | sample 2041321 | NCBI WGS metagenome assembly RCNB01 (sample SAMN09708232, study PRJNA481090) | Marine sediment metagenome, whole genome shotgun sequencing project.
AAAATTGTGCCTTGTGCGGATGGGGGCGTAAAAATGCCTTCCGCCACCGAACCCTCGATGAGCATTCGACATTGCCGCTTGTCGAACCACGTAATTCCAAACGCGTCGTCCGCAGATAACGTATTCGGCACGATGGGCGGTGTCAGTACAGGAAACGGCTGGGTTGGTGACAGAACCTCTCCAGCGATCGATTTTTGATTTACCGGACGCTCTTCGATAGCCAGAAATGGCTCACCGGTATCCCGGTCAAGCACGAAGACAAATCCTGTCTTTGTAACCTGCGCAACTACGTCGTGAGCTTCGCCATTTTTCCACACGGAATACAGGCCCGGCTGAGCCGGTAAATCATAGTCCCACACATCGTGGTGAACCGTCTGAAAACTCCACGCGACCTGCCCGGTTTCCGCTTCAAGGGCGACGACAGAATTGGCATAGCGATTATCACCTGGACGCAGCCCACCGTAGAAATCCGGACTGGGACTGGTTGTTGGTAAAAAGACCAGTCCGCGCTCGGCATCCACTGCCATTGGTGCCCAGACATTTGCGTGTCCTTCCACAGGAAGGGCTGCGCCCTGCCAGGTTTCGCTGACTGGAGCGGACATCGTGCGGGGAATCGGGTCGAAGTCCCATTTTTCCACACCCGTTCGCGCGTCGAATGCACGCACTGAACCAGCGGGTGCAACGACCCGCGCGTTGTCACTAATCGCGGATCCAACGATGACCGTGTCACCAACAATGGCGGGCGGTGAGGTGATCTGGAACTCACCGGACCACCACAATTCCATACCAGGATCGATGCGCACTTCTCCGTTGTTGCCAAATTCCGCGCATCGTTTGCCGGTCTTCGCATCGATTGCGATCAACCGCGCATCGTTTGTTCCCATGAATATTCTGCTCGAACATTCGTTTTGACCTTCCCCATTATTCCAGTAACTGACACCACGACAAACAAACTGGTTAGCGGGGCGTTGCTCAAGGTCGATTTTTGCATCGAATCGCCAACGTTCCGATCCACTACCAGGGTCAAGTGCAATGACTTCATTGAAAGATGTGCAAAAAACCAACGAGTCCTCGACAAGAATTGGCGTACCTTCCGCTGCCGCACGTTGCATTGCGTCCGGTTTATTTGCCAGGTCACCGGTACGATATAGCCACGCCGGTACAAGCGAGTCGACATTTTCCGTCGTTATCTGCGTGGCATTGCTGTAACGGTGCCCGCCTGCATCGCCCCCATATTCAGGCCAACCATCGCCGATATTCGATAACGCGGCGGGACGATCATTTAGCTGTGCTGTACCGTCGATATCCAGATTATCTGCACCGCCGAGATGCCAAATCATTGAGCCCCCGAGAAACGGTAGCAAGCCAATTAGAACAAGCACGAGAATGACGACCAGAGTCTTTTTCATATCGTAATTACCGATCCTTTGTTGACTGTTGACTTAACGACCTCATCGAACGATCTATTATGACGTATTTCTCTGGTTTTCCCATCCCCTGGTGGCTTCGTAGTAACACTATCTTGTAAGATTGGCGCCATGAATTCCACGCCAAAAAGCATGCTTAACCACTTGCCGACATGCTTTCTTTGCATCATCGCGATGCCGCTTTTCGCCCAGGCACAATCCGAGGTGCACCCGTATTTGGAGGATGGTTTTATAGTAAACGCGGGAGCGTTTCTCCCGCGGACTGACGTTGATCTCGGTGTCGATGGAACCCTGACAGGGCCTCATCCGCCAGTTGATTTTGATCGCCGGATTGGTAACAGGGAAGAAGAAACAATTTTTGCTGCCGAATTAATCTGGCGATTCGGTGAGAAATGGTCATTCCGCGGTCAGTATTTCGAGAGTGGTCGAGACGTGGCGGCGGTGCTTGAGGAAGATATCGAGTGGGGGGATGCCGTTTTCGAGCAAGGCTCTTTTGTCGGTGCCGGTACAGACCTCGAATTGACAAGACTTTTCATTGCCCGTGATTTCAGTGCGTCGCCACACCACGAGTTTGGATTCGGCCTTGGTTTACACAGATTGAAAATTGGCGGCTACCTGGCCGGCACCGCGATCATAAACGGCGAAATCTTTGTGGAAGAGACAAGGGCAGTTTCAGCGGTTGCACCACTACCAAACATTGGCGGCTGGTATGCCTACTCACCTTCCGAAAAATGGGTTTTCGATGCCCGCCTGGACTGGCTGGATGCAGAAGTCGGAGATTATGCCGGCGGCTTACTTAACGCTGCGGCCGGTGTTAATTACCAGGCGTTTAGTCATTTCGGCATCGGTCTAAAATACCAGATTTTTCGCCTGAACCTGGATGTCAATAAATCAGACTGGCACGGCGATTTCGAACTGATTTATCAGGGTCTCTACATATATTTGAGCGCTAACTGGCACTAGACGAAATAACGTGTTGTCAGTACAGACTTTGAGTCATATCGGTTCCGGTTCTTGCCCCTGATTTGACAGCTACAAGCCAACACCGCAAAGTGAGTTGATTCCGAAGTGTAGCGGAGCCTGTTGATGGTCCATCGCATGGTCATCGCGTTGATTCGTATCATCGCCAACACCTTTTTTCGTCGCATCGATGTGGTTGGCATAGAGAACGTCCCTGATGAAGGACCGGTTATATTTGCTGGCAACCATCCGAATGCGTTGATGGATGGCTTCCTACTGATTGCGAAGTGCGGCCGCTGGCCGCTGCATTTCATGGCGAACGCCAAGCTTTGGGATTACCGGCTGCTTGCTCCGGTGTTGAATACCATCGGAGCTGTACCTGTTTATCGCCGCGAAGAACATGACGGTGAGATAGATAATCAAAAAGCTTTTGAGCGACTTTACGAAGTTATTGAGTCCGGTGATTGCATGGGCATATTTCCCGAAGGGATTAGCCACGCCGAGTCACAACTGGTCAAATTAAAAACCGGAGCCGCTCGCATTGCACTCTCCGTGACCGTACGCGGTAAGGCTGAGGTTAGAATTATTCCCTGTGGTTTGAATTATATTCATCGCCACCGATTTCGCAGCCAGGTGCTGCTCGAATTTGGCGAACCGATCGTTATAAATGAACGTTGGCTGCAGGAATACGGCGACGACGAACAGGCAACTGTCCGAAAATTAACCGAACACCTCTCTAACGCGTTGGTCAATGTAACGCTCAATGCTCCGGACTGGCGCACACTGCGGTTCATACAAGCGGCCCGACGATTATACAAACCGGCATCGGCAGACTTAGCACCTGGTGAGTACGTCGAGTTAAGCCGCCGCTTCGTGGATGGATATTTGCTGTCGATAGACGACCCGGAATTACAGAATTTTCGCGACGAAGTTGAAAACTACCAGGCGCGGCTGGACATGCTCGGCCTGAAAGACCATCAATTGCGTCAGCCGGTGACACTTGGTCATGCGTTTCGCAAGGTGATACTGCGCAGCCTGACCATGCTCGCATTGTTGCCTCTTGCAATACCCGGCGCACTATTACACTTGCCAGTCGGCTGGATAGCGGCGACGGTCGGTGAGCGTTTCAGCTATGAAATGGACGATATCGCCACGCTCAAGGTATTTGCGACGATTTTGCTGTTGCCACTCTTATACATAGGCATCGGAATCACCGTTGGAATTAATTTCGGATTCTGGTGGGCGTTTGTGGCAGTCGTGGCGCTATCGTTCAGTTTTTTTGCCTCGATACGACTTATAGAGGCGGAGGCAGGACTGTTGATTTCTATGTTGTCCATACTCAAGTTGACTCGCCTTGGCAGTGAGGTCGAAGATTTACGGGAGTTACGTACCGAACTGGTTCGAAAAATCAGGGCACTGGCGGAGCGCCTGGCCGATCCCGATATGCCGAGACTATTCACAAACAAGGATTTCAACAAGCCGGCCGATCGTTGACGCAGTTGAACTATCGATTGTTTGTCAGATATTGCTCGTCACCCAACGTACGATATCGGCAGCGCCCATTGCCCCTGGCTGGCGCGCAATTTCCTGCCCATTCCGGAACAGCCCAAGCGTCGGAATACTCCGAATTTGATATTGTGCTGCGATCGCCTGAGCATCCTCCGTATTAAGTTTTGCAACACGAATTTGCGGTTCCAGTTGCGCCGCGGCTTGCTCATAGGCCGGCGCCATCATCTTGCACGGCCCACACCAGGGCGCCCAAAAATCGACGAGTAACGGAATGTCGTTGCGGCTAAGGTGCCGCTGGAAATTACTACTATCAAGTGCCAAAGGGTGGCCGGTAAACAACGCCTTATGACATTTGCCGCACTTTGGCATATCCGCAAGGCGCTCCGCTGGAATACGATTGATTCCGTCACAGTGAGGGCAAACGATATGCGATGCTTCACTCATCACGGTCCTCCTTTTGCAACAGACGGGACCGTAATGCCCCAATTTCATCCAGCAGGTCCAGCACTAACGCGACACCGGCGAGGTTAATGTCGAGATCATGCTGCAGGCGTCTGACCATTTGTGCTTTTGCAAGGTTGTTGCCAGGAAAGAACCAGCGACTGCTTTCCTCGCCGGTTGGCTCAAGGATGCCTTCTTCGACCAACTCGATAACCCATTCGGTGCCACCGCTGCAAGCGTGGCAAAACTCCACCAATGACAACTGCACTTGCTCATCAAGCACGGTACCGCTCAGTATTTTCTTAGTCATGAGTGCCTATTCCTCCAAATGCCCGCGCGGGTTGTAGGGCATTTCCTCTTGCATCTTCTTATAAAATCCTTTCTCGGCATCACTGCCTGCCGGTGGCAGCGTAAGTTTGGCAACGACGTAAATATCACCCGGTGGACTGCCCGGGATACCGCGGCCTTTCAGACGCAATTTCTGACCACTACTCGTGCCAGCCGGGATTTTCATGTCGACGGGCCCGTCGGGAGTGGGAACTTTGACGTTCGCACCCAATGCCGCTTCCCACGGCGTCAACGGCAGGTCGATGTAAACATCTTTTCCATCCGGCCGATAGAATCGGTGCGGCCGGAATTCAATCTCCAGGTAAAGATCGCCTGCTTTGCCGTCACCGTGCCCCGCCGTACCTTGCCCGGCAAGGCGGATTTTCTGTCCTTGCCGAACACCCTGCGGAATCTTGACGTTTAGCGTGCGGTCTTTGGTGACAACGTGTCCGGTTTCGTCCAGCTCCGGCGTACGCAAACTGATCGCATGCGCGGCTCCTTTATAAGCATCTTCGAGATCTACCTGGACTTTGGCATGATGGTCTTCACCGCGTGCCTGAAAACCCTGCCGAGGACCCATACCAGGTCGGGAGCCCGTGCGCTGGCCAAAAAGTGATTCAAAAAATTCGCTGTGTGCTGCGGTATCACCGGCGTCGAATCCACTGCCACTGAATTCGAAACCACTGCCCCAGTCGGGAGGTCCTGCCTTCCAATTTGGTCCCAGCTCATCATAGGCAGCCCTTTTTTCCGGGTCTTTGAGCACAGCGTAGGCCTCGCCCAGCGCTTTAAAGCGTATCTCTGCATCAGATTCCTTGCTGACGTCAGGGTGGTATTTGCGCGCGAGCTTTCTATAAGCCCGCTTGATTTCCTGCTGACTGGCGCCACGGTCAACGCCCATGATTTTGTAGTAGTCCTTGTAGTCCACTGGGTCTCTCGATGGCCTTATTGGTAGCCCGTCTCAGCTATTCGACGCTGTTATACGAATTAGAGTTACTAGATGTGGCAATCAGGCGATTTTTCAACAGCATATCCGACATTAGGAACTAAAATCGAAATCAGTGGCCAACCTGGATTTTCGTCTCGGCTGTGATTTTCTGGCACACTGCCGTCCATCACGAAACAGGACTACCGCGTTGAGCAAAATCTCATTTTCGACTCTCGAGTTGCCTCCCGAGCTGCTGAAAAATCTATCAAGTCTTGGCTATGCGGCTATGACGCCAATACAAGCGAAGAGTTTGCCCCCGATATTGGCTGGTCAGGATGTGATAGCCCAAAGTAAGACCGGCTCAGGGAAAACTGTCGCGTTTGGCCTTGGCTTGTTGGCAAATCTTGATACGAAGAACTTCTCCGCACAATCGCTGGTGCTTTGCCCGACGCGAGAGCTGGCTGACCAGGTTGCCAAGGAGATTCGGAAACTGGCGCGTGCGATTCAGAACATCAAGGTATTAACCCTGTGTGGCGGCGCGCCTTTCCGCGCGCAAGCTGAATCACTCGTCCATGGCGCTCACATTGTCGTAGGAACGCCCGGGCGTATTGAAGATCACTTACGGAAAAACACATTGCAGCTCGCCGAGCTGAAAATACTGGTACTCGATGAAGCCGACCGGATGCTCGATATGGGTTTCCAGGCGTCGATAGATTCCATTGTTGAGCAGACACCAAAAGCCCGCCAGACCCTGCTTTTTAGCGCTACCTACCCGCAACAGATTCAATCCATTGCTGAGCGCATTATGCGTAAACCGGTGATGGCACAGATCAGCTCGACACATGATGGCGAGACCATTGAGCAACATTTTTACCGGGTCGATGATGATCAACAACGCCTGCAGGCGCTGCGCTTGCTGTTGTTGCAGCACAATCCGGAGTCCACGCTGATTTTTTGCAACACAAAGCGAGAGGCGCAGGACATAGCGGAGGAGTTGCGCAGTCATGGATTCAGCGCACTGGCGCTGCACGGTGATCTTGATCAACGAGATCGGGACCAGACATTGGTGCGGTTTTCCAACAGGAGTACCGCAGTACTGGTGGCTACGGACGTAGCTGCGCGCGGCCTGGATATAGATTCTCTGGACGCTGTGATTAACTATCATATTGCCCGCGACCCTGAAATGCATGTGCATCGTATCGGTCGAACTGGGCGGGCGGGCAATGTGGGAGCAGCCTATTCGCTTATCAGTGAAAAAGAGAGTTATAAAGTTGCCCAGTTGCAGGAATACCTGGAGCGGATTATTTCCAGCGAAACCCTGCCCGGGCGTAGCTTACTGACGACGCCAGCGAACAAACCGGCGATGGCGACACTCCTGATTGATGGTGGCAAGAAACAGAAAGTCCGGCCGGGAGATATCCTCGGTGCACTGACCGGAACGAACGGTATAGCAGGAAAAGAGGTTGGCAAAATAAACATATTCGACAATCGTTCATATGTTGCTGTCCGACAGGATGTGGTCAAACCGGCACTCAGAAAGCTGACGGAAGGAAAGCTCAAAGGACGTTCATTCCGTGTCAGGCTGATAAAGGGCCATCCGCGAATAGCACCCGGAAAATGACCGCGGAAACAGTAATGGCCTTGAAAGCCGTGCAGAAACATAATCGCGTTCTTTTTGCTGGTCAGAAACGTCCATAGCCATGTTAGGCCTTAACAAAATCGCTATTCGCCGCGGGCGCAAGCTTTTAATAGAGAACGTCAGTTTCCAGGCGCATGCCGGACAACGGATGGGCCTGATTGGCGCTAATGGCAGCGGCAAGTCATCGCTGTTCGCCATGTTACTTGGTGAGCTTGAGGCTGATGATGGTGAGCTTGCGATTAACCCGAAAGACCAGATCGCGCACGTAGCGCAGGAAAGTCCTAACAGCACTGCCTCAGGTCTTGATTACGTCATGGATGGCGATAGCGAACTGCGCGAAGTCCAGACTGCTATTGTCGAAGGGGAGGCTAGCGGCGAAGATCAAAGCGCCGGTCTGCATACTCTTTATGAGCGGATGGAGCACATCGATGGATTCACCGCAGAGGCCCGTGCTGCAAAACTATTGCACGGTTTGGGGTTTGTCGGTGACGCCATCCATAAGCCGGTAAAAGAGTTTTCCGGTGGCTGGCGCATGCGTCTTAACCTCGCCCGCGCTCTGATGTGCCGCTCGGACATCCTGTTACTCGACGAGCCAACCAATCACCTCGATCTCCCGGCTATTTTGTGGCTGGAGCGATGGCTAAAACGTTACGAAGGAATTCTGCTGGTCATATCTCATGATCGTGACTTTCTGGATGAAGTCTGTACACGCATCGCACACATCGAACATCAGACGATACGCATTTTCACCGGCAACTACAGTCAGTTCGAGGCACAACGTGCTGAGCAACTTGCGCAGCAACAGTCCATGTACGCGCGCCAGCAAAAGGAAGTCAATCATATCCAGAGTTATGTGGATCGTTTCCGTTACAAAGCATCCAAAGCGCGCCAGGCGCAAAGCCGCCTGAAGATGCTCGAACGCATGACTCTGATCGCACCGGCGCATGTTGACTCGCCATTCCGTTTTCATTTCTTTGAACCGAAGAAACGACCGCGGAATCTGTTGACGTTAACCGACGTCTCCGTGGGCTATGCCGGCGGTGAGCAGGGGCCGGTACTCAGCAATATTAGGCTGAATCTTGCTGCCGGCGACCGCGTCGGACTGCTTGGCGTCAACGGCGCTGGCAAATCTACACTGGTCAAGGCACTGGCCACTGGCAGCACCCTGCTCTCCGGCGACCGCCTGCTCAGCAAAGACACCAAAATAGGTTACTTCGCCCAACACCAACTTGACCTGCTAACCCCGGAGCAGAGTCCGATTGATCATCTGCGGCTGTACGCGCCCAATGATCGCGAGTCGGAGCAACGCAACTACCTCGGCCGGTTTGGTTTCAGCGGCGAACGAATTTTTGAACCGGTAGCACCTTTCTCTGGCGGCGAAAAGGCTCGCCTTGTTCTGGCGCTGATGATCCGGCAGCAGCCGAACCTGCTGCTGCTTGACGAGCCGACCAATCATCTCGATCTCGAAATGCGCCAGGCCCTGAGTGTTGCTCTTATCGAATACAGTGGTGCACTTGTCGTTATTTCACACGACCGCCACCTTCTGCGCAGTGTTTGTGACGAGTTGCTAATTGTTCATGACGGGATCGTTGAGCGTTTCGATCGGAGCCTGGATGAGTACCCGGCGTGGCTGAAAGAACAGCAAATTCGTGAGGGGCAGCTGGATGTTTCCGGGACGGACAACGCAGATGCGCGCAAACAGCCCAGCAAAAAACAACTCCGTCAACGGGAAGCACAACGCCGCCAGCGATTGAAACCACTGCTGGACAAGGTTCGTAAGATCGAAGAGCAACTAGCCGCGAGCCGAACTGACCTGGAAGCGCTGGAAACGACCCTGGCTGACGAGTCCATCTATACAGACCCGGAGCGCAAAACTGAGCTTACCGGCCTCATCAAGGAGCAGACCTCGCTGAAATCTGCAATTGACGCTCTCGAGTGGAGCTGGATGGAGGCCAGCGAGGCGCTGGAAATTGCCGAATAACGCACTGCTGTCCCATAAACTCAAAATCGGTGCCCGGATGAAGCATCAAGTTGACTTGAAATTACCCGCAATCGCCCGCTGGGCGGGCTCCTACAGTTGCTAATTAGAATTGTAGGAGCCCGTCCAGCGGGCGATGTCCAAATTCCGCGAAAATATCGGAACATCGCGCCAACGCTTCAGCCCACCGCCAGGAAACTCGTCTTTATGGGACAGCAGTGCGAATAACGGGGATTGACCGGAACAATCTGAACAGCAAGCTGCCTAAACCCCTAGTTCCTCGGCCCAAGCCAGAGGCGTAACAGAAAGCCAATGATGCGGCAGCTCAAATCAAACAATAGGCTAGACTTAAGCAAGACCTGGAGTTCACTGACATGAACAAACGACTCGCTATCATAACGACCATCTTCCTGGCATCAATTGGCCTGGCAAGTGAGCCAGCGTATATCATCGGAGAACCCAACCCGAACCTGGCGGAAGGTGCGCGGCAGTTGATCGCAGGGCGTGACGAGAAAGGTATCGAACTTACCTTGCTTGGACTGCGGGCTGCCAATGGCAAGTGGGAAGAAGAAACTGCGCTTAGCAATTTGTGCGCCGGATATACAAACCTGGGTGAATATGAGACGGCGCTAAGGTATTGCGACATGCTCCTGATACGCAACGATAAGAGCTGGCGCGCCTACAATAGCAAAGCGCTGATTTATATTCATACGAAACAGTACGACGAAGCCGAAAGTGCGCTACAGAAAGGTGAGGCCATCAAACCTGGTGCACAATCAATGAAAATCGCACGCGCGCTGTTCCTTGATGCAACCCAACCCGTTGCGCCAGAGATCGAGATAGACGATCGCCAAAAACCGGATGATCGGTAACCCAAAAACGACGGTTTTCTGTCTCACGATGTGGCAAAAAATCAGGCTGTTGCCAAGCGGACCACTTCGATAAACTCAGAGCCGTAACGCTCGAGCTTGGTCTGCCCTACGCCGCCGATCTCCAGAAACGCTGCAGATGTCTGTGGCTTGTCTGCCGCCATTTGCATTAGCGCGGAGTCGTGAAAAATGACATACGGAGGCACGTTGTTATCATCCGCGAGGCGCTTCCTGCAGTCCCTTAGCGCTTCCCACAGTGCGCTATCCTCTACGTTGATAATCGAGACTTTGCGCTCCGTTTTCCTGGTTTTTGGTTTTCGCGCACTCAGGAAATCACGACGCAGCGGCAGCTCAACTTCACCGCGTAACAGCGGTCTGCTGTTTTCATTGAGTTGAATTGCTCCGTAACCGCCAGTGTCCACTGACAGGAACCCGAGCACTACAAGCTGGCGCAGAATCGATCGCCACTGCTGTGGCCCAAGCTCACTGCCAATACCATAGACACTTAGTGATTGATGGCCATGTTGGCGAACTTTATCGGTATCTTTGCCGACCAGCACGTCGATGACATGCGCCGCGCCAAAGCGCTGGCCAGTGCGGTACACAGTGGAGAGAATTTTTTGCGCAACCTCCGTGCCATCGAACACTTCGGGCGGGGTCAGGCATACATCGCAGTTGCCACAATCCTCGTCCAGTGTGTCGCCGAAATAGGCAAGTAATGACCGGCGTCTGCACGCGGTTACCTCGCACCAGCCCAACAGGTCATCGAGACTTACACGTTGTCTGCGTTTGTGCGCCTCATCTGCCGTGGATGCGTCGACCATTTGCCGCAGGCGTACGACGTCCTGAAGTCCATAGACCATCCATGCATCTGCCGGCCTGCCATCGCGGCCTGCACGGCCGGTTTCCTGATAATACGACTCCATACTCTTGGGTAAATCGAGGTGGGCGATGAAACGCACGTCCGGTTTGTCGATACCCATGCCGAAAGCAATGGTGGCAACGATGACTACACCGTCTTCGCTCAAAAACCGTCGCTGATGCCTGGCTCGGATCGCAGCGTCGAGGCCCGCGTGATAAGGCAATGCGTCGAAGCCTTCGTTAACCAGCCATTCGGCAGTCGCTTCTGTTTTCTTGCGCGACATGCAATAAACAATGCCTGCATCACCATGGTGATCAGATAAGAAGCCAAGTAGCTGACGCTTTGCATCCAGCTTGCTTTGCACAAGATAGCGGATATTGGGCCTGTCGAAACCTGCGACGAAATGTTCCGCATCAATTAATTCGAGCCGTTCCACTATCTCGGCACGAACCTCTGTCGTTGCGGTCGCAGTCAGCGCCATGCGCGGCACACCCGGAAAATGTCGGGCGAGTTCACCGAGCGACAAATAGTCCATGCGGAAATCGTGGCCCCATTGGGACACACAATGCGCTTCGTCGATAGCAATCAGTATCAAGTTGCACGCCTTTAACTGCTCGATTGTGCGCGACTGCATAAGTCGTTCGGGCGCTACGTATAAGAGCTGCAGTTGACCACTTTGCAAACGATCAATAACATTTCGCTGCTCGGCGCTGGTCAACGTGGAATTCAGGTAGGCCGCATCGATGCCGAATTGTTCGAGTGCCGTTACCTGGTCCTGCATTAGCGCAATTAGCGGCGAAACCACGAGTACGAGGCCTTCACCAAGCAACGCCGGGATTTGATAACACAGTGACTTGCCGCCGCCGGTGGGCTGCAGCACCAGGGAATCCCGACCGGCCATCGCGGCCGCAATGACTTCCTCCTGATGGCCACGAAACTCGATGTAGCCGAACACATCATTGAGAACACTTTTGGCGGTTTTGGTCATGCTGGGAGTATACCGATACGCAATAAAACAGACCGCCACTCTAGCCTGTCAGGCTTGAACCCGGAAGTGGCAAATCACGATACCTTGGGCGTAAACATCACTCCACTTTTATTAGCCGGATGGGGCCGTTTCCGTCGTCTCCATTCAGCTGATTGCCCGAGAGTTTGAAAAAATCGTCAATCCAGCCCGGGTCAATCCAGTCGATGTATAACGATTGGCCGAAAACCGCACACAGACCTTCGGTCGCGTCATCATAGATACATTCCTTTTTTCCCACGCACCCGGGCCGGGTGAACTGGTCTTCGGTCTCGGCGACCGCTCGCGTTGTAATTCGCGCGATAACCTGAAGCCGGCCATCTGGCAACAACGCAGTAAAAGTTATTGTGGCGTCCTCCTGGTACGAGACGAGGCCTGGTGAACGCAGTATTCGCTCCTCCATTTTCCAGGCTCCCAACAAATACTCTCTATTAGCATCACGATCTTGCGCGTGAGTCGCGCCGAACGGGAATAAGAGGAGAAGCAGGAACGTCTTACCAATAGTATTCATCGCGACACCTGTATTTAGTCTTCCATGGACTGGCGAATATTGGCGGCATTTCCCGCTATTTCTGGAACACCTGTTATTCGCTTCCAGTATTCTTGCATATTTGGGCCCGAAACAGTGTGACGAACTTTAGGTGTAACCTTATCTTGGTTCGACTTTTTCTTTACACTATGTTCAATAATTACGGTCCCATTTGGAGTATCTCAGTGGCTGGTGGTTTTGCAAAAGACGGTGCGGTGCAAGAACAGATCGATGCAACCATCGAGGATGCCGTCAAGCGCGCCCGTGATCAATTACCCCAGGGTGAGAGCCTGACCAATTGCGAGGAGTGTGACAAAATCATTCCCCCTGCCCGCCGTGAAGCCGTACCCGGTGTACGCCTGTGTATCATTTGTCAGGCGGAACACGATAAAGAAGCTGTTAATCTCAGTGGTTATAACCGGCGCGGCAGCAAAGACAGTCAATTACGTTAGAGCGCCATAAAGGTAATCATAGCAAGCACTCGTTTACTGGCGCAGTTGACCAGGAACTCAACGCGAACCAATGCGCAATACGACACCAGGAGACGTTCATGAAGTTCTCGCACCTGATTTTTCTGGCGCTGCTTTTTTTCACTGCAGCGGTGGCGGCCGATCAAGACTCAGAACTCGAAGCAGTCAACAAAGTTCTCGACGACTTCCATGATGCTGCCGCTCAGGGTGACAAGCAACGTTACCTGGGTCATTTCACCGAAGATGGTGTATTCCTCGGTACGGATGAATGGGAACGTTGGCCGAAGCACCCGGATTTTACTGACTACGTCGGCAGTCGCTTCAAGGACGGTGTTGGCTGGAACTACAAATCTGTAGAACGAACGGTAAGCTTTTCATCATCAGCGGATATCGCGTGGTTCGACGAAGTTCTTTTTTCAGAAAGTAACGGTCGCTTCCGGGGTACCGGCGTACTGGCCCGCCAGGACGGAAGTTGGAAGGTTGCGCATTATGCGATGTCATTCCTGGTACTGAACGAAATTTGGGAAGAGGTCATTGAGCTGACCAGGAAAGCCAAAGAGAAAAAGGAACCATAATCGGACCCGCCCCCGACTTCGCAGGAGATAAAAACCGAATGTCACAAGAAGCACAACAACCTGATATTGCCGGGTCGTATAACACTCAACAGCAGCTTTTTATTCGTTATTTTACTGCGATTCTCATCGACTTAACGGTTCTCAATCTGTTCGATGAATACTGGGACCTGGTAGTGATCGAATCTTTCACGATTTCACTACTTGCAGCACTGCTATTACAGGTCTTGTTGCAGATCACACTTAAAATTGAGCACCGTGTCGCTGCTTACTTTAAATCGAAGCCCGGCACATTTGCGAAAGTGATGAGAGTCCTGTCCGCCTGGGCTGTACTGTTCGGTTCCAAGCTCGTAATACTTGAGGCGATCGATATTGCCTTCGGCGATGAGGTCTTATTTAAGGGTCCGTATCACGGCATAGTTGCATTCATCGCAGTGATCGTAGTCATGCTCGTGGCCGAAGTGACGGTACTACGAATAAACAAAAGACTCGGCTGATTTCGTGCGGCACTACGCAATCACAGGCGACGCGGTATAATGGTCCCAGGCTCGATGCGGCTGGTGCTTCCGTAATTTTACCACTCACATAATTGCCGCTACAAATGGCTTCGGGTATGTCCCCAGCGGCCAGGGAAGAATCGAATTCGCCTTTTTCGATTCCGCCGTAATAATAAAAACAATAAACGGTGTTTAACATAAAATTCAAACTTTGCGGATTCGTCCTGCTGCCTTGCGTTTTGCTGGCGCCAACCGCGTTCGCCGACGTCTTGCGCGATCACGACAACGGACCACTGACTGGCATATTCGGTGTGCCCGACAGCACCGAGGGTGCTCGACTGCTTCGTGCCGGGGAGCTCGCCTGGGACCTTTCGGTAACACATGCAAGTCACTCTATGGATGACCCTCAATCAGCAGAGACTCTGTACCTGGACGGAGAAACCTCCCGAGTGGAACTACGGTTTCGCGTTGGGATTGGAACCAGGATGGACGTTGGGGTCGAACTACCTTACATACGGCACCAGGCGGGCCGCCTGGATTCTGTTATAGATTCCTGGCACAACCTGTTTGGGCTGCCCGCGGGACACCGGCCTGGACGAGAACAAGATGTACTCGACTTTCGCTATGCGGACGCAACGGGTCTGGCGGTAAACGTCAATAGCAGCTCAAAGGGATTTGGCGATGTACGGTTGTTCGGTGGCTTGCGTCTTTTCTCGACGGAACGCCACCAATTGGCGTTGCGCTTCGGCGCGAAACTACCGACTGGCGACAGCAGCAAGTTGCATGGCAGTGGCGGTACTGACCTGAGCCTGGGCCTGGCCGGTGACGTGATCAACCTTTTCGGTATTTCGAATTTGACCGGCTTCTACAGGATACATGCCATCCATATCGGCGAACCCGATTTGCTCGCCGATCGCTACGAAGAATGGGCCAGTTTTATTTCTACAGGCGTCGGGTTGCAGGTAAGTGAGCGTATCGAACTACGGCTGCAAGGGGCATCGCGGTCGGCTATGTATCGATCTGAAATCCACAGTCTTGGCGGTAGCGCCACAACGGTAACTTTTGGTGGAAATATTCGCATTTCCAACAATTACGAGTTGAGCCTGGGAATTAGCGAGGATGCAGACGCTGAGACCGCGCCTGATGTCGCGTTCCAGATTGAGCTACGCTATCGCGAATGAAGGGGACAGAATGAAGGGGACAGTGACCATAACTATTTCAACTTAGTTATGGTCACTGTCCCCTTCATTCAACTTAGTTATGGTCACTGTCCCCTTCATTACTGTCCCCTTCATTAGAGTTGAAATAGTTATGGTCACTGTCCCCCTATTTCACTGTCCCCCTGTTTGTCCCCCTGTTTCGACGACCGTTACCTGCGTCGATTTTTCTCCTGCATAGCTTCAACACATTCCGGGAGATCATTAAACATTCTCGGTCGTATCGATCCGGAACCCGTACGTCCACCATCGCCATAATCCGCATTAAAGCGCTCGCACCAGGCCGGATCGTTTTTCTTATCTTGCTTGCACTTAGCAATCTCGGCTTCCCTTAATGGCGCGATCATTGTTTCCCTTGCTCCCTCGCAGCGACGATCCAGGTCAGCAAGGCTCATACTCGTGATGTCACTTCTCTCGAACAATGGTGGTGTCTCGGCCGCCGGCTTCTTCGACTGACTACTGCTACTCGTCCGCGGAACTGTAGCTGGCTTGGGCGCCGGCTGAGCAGGAGCCGCAACAGGCGCAGACTTCGGAATAATAATTGTCTCTGTGTCGGTCGGGTCACCTTCGGCGGGCGGCGCGTCACTGAAATGAACAACGCCGTCTTCGTCCACCCACTTATAAACGGTCTCCTCGGCACAGGTGCCTGTGCAGGCAATTGTGAGCATTAGAGCCATAGCAATCATTTGGCCAAATGTTTTTGTTGTCATCGTTGCGCCTCTGCCTTCTTCTTCACTTACGACTCAAGAGAGGTCGCGGCTTGCTTAACGTTCCTGCCGATGAACACCAGTGCCCAGCCGCTGAATATCATCTTGATACCAAACAGGACCCCGATTGCCCATGCCCCCGACAACGGAAATTGCCGCCAGAGCATCATTCCGAGCAACAATGTGACAATGCCGTTAAACAACATCAAACTCCAACCTTCGGCTGGTCGGAGCTGCAGCGCCATGAACAAGTCACCCAATCCCGCCGCAACCAGGTAGGCCACCAGCAGCAACGTAATTGATGCGAGCCCAGCGACCGGCTGAGTCATCATGAACACGCCGGCCACGACCATTAATGCACCTACCACGAAAGTCAGCAAGCCTCTGCCCAATGCCCCGGCCTTCAGTGCCAGGAAACACTGACCGACTCCACCAATTAGCAATGACACACCGACCATGATGGTGATGGATAATCCGACGACCAGCGGTGACAATACTGCGAAAGTGCCGGCGAGAATAAGAACTACACCACTAATGACCGCGAGCTTCGCGTTTTCCCTTATTCCCTCGATGAGTCCCGATGGCGGGGCACCCGAATGCTCTTTCATGACATTCCTCTTATTCTTTTTTTTGTGATAATCAGAAGTAAATACTGCGCTTGTCGTCGCTACATTACTAGTCGATTGCTGGTCTGCCATATAGATTTCGCTCTACTGTTGTCCCACTTACTCCATAAATGGAGCCAAGCTCGAAAATTGCGGCAAGATACCGATTCTCCAATTCGTAACGTAGGAGCGGCATCTTGCCGCGATTGACAATGCTCGGCCACGGTGAAAAACATCATCGCCGACCGTTGCGAATTTCAGGTCCCGACAAGCGAAGGCGACCTGGACGTCAGTCCATGCATTGGTCTTACGGTCCTGCAACCAGAGCAAGTGGGACAGCAGTGATTTCAATCTATTTGCCTGGCAGAACGTAATGGCAAGTCAGCACGTTTATACTGTCGCTCACGACGTAGATCACCCGGCAGCGCTGCATTGAAAATTCACAAATACATGGCCATAGCCCTGGTCTTGATAGCGATTGCGGCGCTAAGCATCTATTTGTACAGGGACTCTATTGCACGCAATGTCGCCAACTCTGTACTGAAAGATTCTGATCTTGTCGTCACCGGGCTGTCGATCAACTCCATTAGCGCCGACAACGTCAGTTTTGATGAACTGGTGCTGGAGTGGAGCAGCGGCGCACATATTCGCGTTACTGGCATCGTGCTGCCGACCAAGGTCCGCAAAGCTCAGTCGAGCTTGCTCAAGATCGACGAACTTGAACTCATTCCCGCTGGCAATAGTGATCAACCGGTGCCCATCGCCGCAATTCTCGCGTCCATTCTCGAACTGCCGCAAAACCTACCCTATTCGACGGTGCAAATCAGCCGTGTTACCACCGATGGCCTGCCGCCATTAACAGCCGTTTCCTGGGAATCCACCGACGCCGGGCAGTTGATGCGCCTTAACATTGGCTCTTTTGCAGTTGCGGCCGGCATCGAGCCCGTTGAAATCAACGAACATCGTGTGTCGATTACCGCGACCACGTCCGATGACGTAGTTGCCGTGGCGTTGGCGCTGGCGGTTGAGCGAGAGGGCTCTCGATTTATCGTCAGCGGTCAGTCGACTACACGCGTGGCACCCCTGCTGCCGGTATTACATGCCGTGGGTATGGTGCCGGCAAAAATATCGTCCCTGGATACGCTCCTGTGGGGTGCGGTGAGCACGTCAATCACGGACCAACCGCAAGACCCGATCCAGGTTGAGGCGACACTGCAGTCCGATGGCGAGCTCTCACTCGACTACCAGGTTGACGATCAGTCACTAATGCATATTCAGGTTCTTTCCCACGCGCCAACGGTCACCATGGTCGAGTATCCGTCACTGGATTGGCACGCGCAGATTGAAAGTGGCGAGATGCGAATCTCTATGGCTGCCATTCAGGACTTCCCACTCAGCGTGACAGCGCTTTCTTGCCAGGCAGGAATCACCTGTACTTTGCAGGCGAAAATCGATGCCAGCGATATATCGCTGGGAGGGATGGCGATAGCTTCCGCCAATATCAGTGCACCGATGACAGTATCGGTCAATGAGCAAACGCAGGTGGAGTTTGCTGCAAGCTCGACGGCGACGTTTCACGGTGTCAGTAACCAGGCAATGACCGTTGAATCGATCGACCTGACCCGGTTTTCGGGCGCGACGATTCATGTCGAAGACAGCGGCTGGCGCGGACAGTCCGACGAGGCGCATTTTCAGATCGATGGTATTGCAGCACCACCAGGCCTTGACGGTTCATTAGCGACAACACTATCAAACCTGGCCATTAGCGAAAGCGGCGACATCATCACAAGTGCATATCACATCGGTGCCGAGGCGGCGCAGCTCGCTTTGGGCGAACTGATGTGGTCGGTTCCGGACATTTCGGGTACGTGGGGAATTACCAGCGATAAGCTATCGGCCACCGGCGCTGTGTCATCGCCAGATAATGCTATCCAGGCGAAGCTTGAGTTAGTTCATGATCTGAATGCGAGCCACGGCGAGATGCAACTGCATGATGCATCAATAGATTTCGCCGCTCGGAACTTGTCAAAATTTGTGTCGCCAGCGACAAAAAACTGGGACGTGAGCGCCGGACGTCTGTCCATGGAATCCGATCTGAACTGGAGTGCGGCTGACGATAACAACGTAACGGGAACCTTGCGGATTGGAGTAGACGGTGTCGCCGCATTTCGAAATGACATCGCGTTAAGCGGTTTGTCCACAGCGTTGAGTGCAAGCATTAACACACAGGCCGGCCACGAATTTGAGCCAGCCACGGTCAGTCTCGACATTCTCGACGTCGGCCTGCCCATTAGCCAGATAATGGCAAATTTTCAGATTGGTGCAGACCTTTTATCCGTTCATGTCGACGCGCTTTCTATGGGCGTCCTGGGTGGAACTATGCGCACCGAACCGTTCAATTACTCACTGGAAGCTGAAACCACCGCCATAATGCTTAAGATTGACTCTGTTCAGTTGTCGTTAATGAAGGCACTGGCAGAATTCGACAGTATTGACATAGAGGGCAGCGTTTCCGGCATATTGCCGGTCGCCATAACTGGCAATCAGATCACGATTGCTCAGGGTCGGCTGGAAAGTGACGAGCCTGGCGGCTCCATCCGCTACCGGGCAGGCGATGCCAGCACGGATGAGTCACAGCTTGGCCTGGCGACACGTGCGTTGAGTGACTTCGAATTTGAATCACTGACCTCACAAGTCACGTATACAGAAGACGGAGATTTATTATTGGCTATGCGGTTGGAAGGCGTAAATCCGAAAATGGACCCAAGCCAGCCGGTGGTACTAAACCTCAATCTGGAGAACAACGTTCCGCAAATGCTACGGAGTTTGCAGGCGACACGCAGTATTCAGGAAATTTTTGAAAGGCGGTTGAACGAAGAATGAACAGACTATCATCAACATCCGGGTCAACATCCGGGTCAACATCCGGATCAACATTCGGATCAACATCGGGACTGCTGACCTTTATCCGGCGCAAGCGATCGGGTACGCTGCCAGCAGACATATTCAAAGGTGCTATATCGTCATGATCAGGCTACTGACAATTCCATTTCTTTTGGTTTTCCTCGTGGGTTGTAATCCCACCGTCAAGTTAGAGGCGCCAAAAGAACCTATCGAAATAAATCTGAACATAAAGATAGAACACAATATTCGTGTGCAGGTCGACGAGGAACTGGAAGATCTGTTCGACGAAGAAAGTGACATATTTTGAGGGCGGCCATTATGAAAACTATTCTTGCAACGATATTTATATTTTTTGCTGTGCAAAATGCATGGGCAATTGATCTTCACGACGCGAAAGACCAGGGTTTGGTTGGAGAATCGCAGTCCGGGTACCTTGCGGCTGTAAAATCGCCGGCCAGTGCCGAAGTGAATTCGCTTATTGCCGATGTGAACAACAAACGTAAGGTCCAGTTTGAAAAGACAGCGCAGAATACCAGCACGACTGTAGCGCAAGTGGCGAACCGGTTTTACGAGCTGGCAATACAGAAAACCGAGGCGGGACACTATTACCAGGACGCCGGTAGGAAGTGGGTGAAGAAGTAAGGAATTACTTTCCCAGCCACCAGCGGGCAGAAGACTGTCTTTTTCGTTTATTGAAAAAAATATCGACCTCCAACATGGCTTTGCGTAACGACGTCCCGGCAAGTCTTCGCCACAGGCGGTTGTACCATTTGCTGAAGTCCCGATTGTACGGGCAGACCCGGATGCAAATAGAGCAGTCCGAATTCTGACCGGCCCAAAATCGAAAACACTTCTCCGCGAATGTCGTCCACTTCATAACGCCCTTGAGATTAGAGACGCTGTGCGCCTCGCGTGATGGAGCGCCAGTCGGGATAGCCTTTGGCGGGCAAGCGCTGCTGCAACGCTGGCACACGTTGCAAAACTCTTTGACGCCGAAACGTTTGGGTTGGTCAATGACCAACGGCATGTCAGTGAAAATCTTGCCAAGGCGCAAGCGTGGTCCATACTCCTCGGTAATCAGGAGACTATGCCGCCCGACTTCACCGAGACCTGCCTGAACTGCAAGAGGAATAGGTAGAGCCGAGTCATTCATGGACGCAACTGCACGATAGCCGAGGTTGCGGATATATTGAGTAAGAGTGAGAAGGACAACAGTGTCATGTGTATAACCCATGCCTGTTGCAGAACCGGACAACGCCGAGGGAACCGTTGCGGTGAGTTCCAGATCCATTGGCTCGCCGATTACAATGACGAACGGTAAATCTTGGGGAATATCCACCGGCTTGCTTTTTTGCGTCTGTTCGCTGTATCTGGCGCTGTAAACCCATCGCTCGTCGTACTCACAAACACCGAGCAGTCCGGCACCCATCGAGTGTGCCGCCCTTTTGAGAGTCGCTTTGGCCTCTTTCGGCGACGAAAACTCGTAAGGTTCGGGCCAGCCCTCGTCCTGCGCAGTAAACGTGTCAAAAAAACCTTCTTTTCGATCGTCATTTTTCCTGCGTAAATCACGTAGCACGTTGGTCACGTGCCAGGTCGCGTTTCTTAGTGCGTAGTCTTTCTGCCCAAAGCCATCTGCTTTGCGTGCTCGGGCGTGTGGCATGTAGTGACCACTGAAGAAAGCCGTAGCGTTCTTGCTCTTTATTTCTTCGTCCCATTCCGAGCGGCAATAGATTTCATTGCGCTGATCAAAGCGCGCAAAATCTTCGGATATGTCAAATCCGGTTTTTTCGTCGATCGGCTTTTTGCAATTCATGACATCGACTTTTATACGCTAACGCCGGGCAGAATGCTGCGAATTTGTATCTCCCGCAGATGCTTTAGCTTTCAGCGCATTCTGGCGTAATACGGTGAATGAACGACTAAAAGTTGTTTTCGTTGTCCATGACACATCGATATGGCACGGTGAATGCTTCGTGACGCGAGCTCCAAAGGGGAGAGATCATGTCGCAGGGTAATAAAAGAGCATTGGGTTTCTGGCGGTGCTGGGCGCTGGTGGTCGGTGGGGCTATCGGCTCCGCCATATTCATGATGCCAGCGGTGCTGGTTACTTACGGCGGCCTCGGTTTGTTGAGCTGGGCGACAGCAGCAGTTGGCGCGCTTTTTGTTGCGATGACACTGGGCAATCTTTCGCGACGGGTAACAACTGCCGGCGGACCTTATGCGTACGCGCATGCAGGATTTGGTGATTTCGGCGGGTTCCTGATCGCCTGGAGTTACTGGATCGCCTTATGGACTGCCAGTGCCGGTATAACAATTGCATTTACTGGTTATGTTGGTGTGTTAATTCCCGTAATCGGTGCAAGCCCGCTACTGATGATCGGTTCAGGGTTAGTCCTGATATGGTCACTGGTCTGGGTGAATATTACAGGCGTTAAAGAGTCCGGCATCTTTAGTTTGGCGACAACGATTCTAAAGCTGATCCCGCTCATCATTATCGGCAGCGTCGGTTTGTTTTTCGTCGACACAGAGACTTTACCGCCGATGAATCCTGGCACAGAAAATTCGGCCTATTTGTTTGCATCTGCCTTCGCCCTTACATTCTGGACGTTTGTCGGCATTGAATCGGCTACTGTGCCGGCGGAAGATGTCATTGATCCGGAAAAAACAATTCCGCGAGCACTGATAGTCGGGACACTGACGATTGCCGCAGTTTACCTGCTGGTCGCGTTTGCAGTGATGGGCATGATTCCAGCGGCAGTTTTGGCAGAGTCCGGTTCGCCGCTTGCCGATGCCGGCGTTCACATGGCTGGCAGTTGGGGTGGTATCGCAATATCTATTGGCGCGCTCGTCTCGATGGTGGGTGCATTTAATGTGACGCTTCTGGCCGCCGGTCAAACGGCGATGGCGGCCGCACGTGATCGCGTATTTCCCCAGGTCTTTAAACGGATGACGAAACACAATACGCCTGGCGCATCCTTCGTCATCGCGGGCCTGTTAGCGAGTGCTATGCTGATTATGAGCCAGACAAAGGGCCTCGTCGGTGCCTATACATTCGTCATTCTGATCGCCACACTGACGACCGTCGTTCCCTACGCATTCTCTGCAATGGCTGGCCTGCTACTGGGCCTACATGATGAGAAGACCAGCCCGGCACGCAGAAGTCGTGAAGCGGTCATCTCTATCGTCGCGTTTCTGATCTGTATATGGGTGATCGCAAGCTCCGGGGAAGATGCCGCCTACTGGACGTTGCTGTTATTGATGGCCGGAGTGCCGGTATACGTAGGCGTAACACGGAAAAAGAAGATTGAGGCGGGCGCGATACTTGCGGATAGCAATAATTCGGAACAGGGTTGACGGGTGAGATAGTTTTCAGGCCCGGAAATTCCTTACTTCGGTCCGTTTATTGGATCAATTTTGTGCCAGTTTTTACGCTCTCGCCAGATCGGGGAATTCGCGGCTGAAGCCGCTCCCACATTGCTAATGGCAGGCATGTGGGACCGATTGTCTAAACTAGTGTTCTTGGTTGCAGCGTACAGAGGAGCATGGAAGCGAAGAGGCCGCGAATGTGAACTTCGCCATACAATTTTTGCAACATTTTGACATTGATCGTGAGTTTATGGGACAAAAGTCGTTCTACCAAACTACTTCGGCGCAGTACTATCAAAACAGGCCTGCAGTAATTTCTGCAGCTTATTTTCTCCAAGCGTATTCATGAGTTCTGTATTGCGCAGCGGAATTTTATCGACGTCCGGATACGCGGCGATCGCTCGTTCGAGACTCTCCTCCCGAATTAAATGCAACAGGGGATAGGGAGATCGGTTCGTATAGTTCTCTGCGTCAGTCGGTTCGGTGCCGGCAAACTGGTAGTCCGGATGGAAGCTTGCGATCTGATAGACACCTTCCAGCTTCATCTCTACCAATAATCCTTCGGCGTAACTCAGAAACTGATTGTAGTCGTAGAAGTCGTGCAACACATTGGGATGAATCAACAAGGTAGTTTCAATGGATGTCTCGCTGCTCAGCAATTCCAACTCGGTTTGCAGTGCTGTCAGCAGCTGTTCTTCAGTTGTTGCCTGCGTCACGGCAAAACATACCCGATTCTTCACCAGCTCACGTTTGGCAAACGGACAGAGATTTAAATCCACTACGACCGTTTCAACCCATCGCCGAACCGGTCCCGCTATTTTGTTGTCTTCCAAGAACTCACCCGTACCTGGTTGATTGCAATACCCGCAATCGCCCGTGCCGATAGACAGATCGTGGTGACTTTTAATCGATCTTAACTATCGTACGGCGGGCTCCTACATTACTAATTAGCATTGTAGGAGCCCGCCCAGCGGGCGATACCCCATTGTTTTGGGACAGCAGTGGCCGATATCACACTATTATTACCGCAACCACAAATTTCATTATGACTTACCATAGCGCAATGTGTAGACACGAAAAATCCGTTACCAACTGCATAATTCATGGCTGACGCAGACAACTCAAACGCCGGTTTCGCCAGTCGTGCTGCAGGCGTATTTGGCTACAGTCGCCGGGCACTCGATCTTGTGTGGACGACCAGCCCGGCGTTGACGCTCACGCTCGCGTTCCTCACGCTGGTTGCCGGTGTTTTGCCAGCGGCAATTGCCTATGTCGGGCAACTGATTGTCGATGGCGTCGTATCTGCAATGTCAGCGACATCGCCTGATACCAATCACGTATTGAGGCTCGTCGTCCTTGAAGCAATCATCGTCATTTTTGTTGCCGCCAGCCAGCGTGGGATGTCAGCATGCCAGTCGCTGTTGCGTGCCCTTCTTGGCCAGCGGGTCAACGTGATGATTCTCGAAAAAGCGTTAACGCTGCAGCTCTCGCACTTCGAGGACTCCGAGTTCTACGACAAGATGACTCAGGCTAGACGCGAAGCCTCCAGCCGCCCACTCAGTCTCGTCAATCGAACCTTTGGCCTTGTACAAAATGCCATATCACTCTCAAGTTACGCTGCGTTGTTGTTTGTGTTCTCACCCTGGGCAGTGGTCATTCTGATTGGCGCGGGCCTGCCATCGTTTTTCGCGGAAGCCAAGTTTTCTGGTGACGCGTTTAAGTTGTTTCGCTGGCGTTCACCAGACACGCGCATGCAGATGTATCTCGAGTCGGTAATCGCTCGGGAAGATGGTGTTAAAGAGGTCAAGCTGTTCCAGCTCGGTCCCCGCTTGTTACAGCGGTATCGCGATATCTTCAATAAACTGTTCGTTAAGGACCGCAGCCTGACACTGCGTCGCGACGCCTGGGGGTTCGCACTTGGGCTCTTGTCCACGACGGCATTCTACGGTGCCTATGCATGGATCGTAATTTCTACAATCAATAATGAAATTACGCTCGGCGCAATGACAATGTACCTGGTACTTTTCAGGCAAGGTCAATCCGCCGTCGCAGCAATTTTGTCATCGATTAGCGGCATGTATGAAGACAATCTTTACTTGTCGAACTTGTACGAGTATCTCGAGTACCCTGTACAAGCGCGTCAGGGTCACATTAAACACGGCACGGACCCCTCGCTCGGAATCGAGTTTAAGAATGTGTCCTTCGCTTATCCTGGTTCGAATAGCAAAGCACTGAATGATGTCAGCCTGCAAATCCAGCCCGGCGAGAGTCTGGCGCTGGTCGGCGAGAATGGATCGGGAAAGACAACGCTTATTAAGCTGCTAACCCGATTGTACGAGCCAACCGAGGGACACATATGTCTTGACGGGATCGCGCTGCAGGACTGGGACGTTGAAGCGTTGCGGCAACGCATTGGCGTTATCTTCCAGGATTTCGGTCGCTACCAGTTCTCTGTCGGCGAAAACATAGGCGCTGGTGATGTGCGCTATATCGATGACGCCGAACGGTGGGCAAAGGCTGCAGAAACGGGGATGGCGGCACCATTTATCAGGGATATGCCCGAGGGCTATGAAACGCAGCTTGGCCGCTGGTTTAAAGGCGGCCGCGAACTGTCGGGTGGTCAATGGCAGAAGATAGCGTTATCGCGGGCCTTTATGCGCAGCGATGCAGACATCCTGGTACTCGATGAGCCCACAGCAGCCATGGATGCGCCATCGGAAGCGGCGATATTTGATCATTTCCGTTCAGAGAGTCACAGCAAGATGACCATTTTGATTTCGCACCGATTCTCAACCGTACGTGCCGCCGATCAGATTATCGTTATTCACGATGGGGAGATTGTCGAGCGAGGCAACCACGAAAGCCTGCTCGCACTAGGTGGGCAATATGCCAGCTTGTTCAAACTTCAGGCTAAGGGCTACCAGTAAGACTGTGCGTGAAGCAACGCAATCAGCTTAGGGTATTAGCACTACTGAAAAGTTAACTGTCATACCCGTGAATATTTCGAAAAAGGACCTTGCAATGATTAGAACTACTTAAATTGCAGCGGTATCTTCGTATTTAGTGGATTCAGGAGAGCTATACACTGATGTTGCCAGGCTCTTTATGGAGACCAAAATGTTTGATACTAAATACGTCAATTTTTTGCAGTATTTCGCTGCAACCAGTTTGCTACTCTTGCTAACCGCTTGCAGTAGTAGTAGCAGCGGTTCAAGCCCACCCGTAATCCCGCCGCCTGTTGTCACCGATCCGCCAGTAAATGTTCAGGTTGTTTCCGGCGACGGCAACGGTACAGAGATAGAAAATACGATTTCCTGGACCCTGGATCCTGCTGCAACAGGCTATACGGTCTACTGGGACAATACCCCGGGTGTCACAGAGGCCAGCAGCGTGGTTGTTCCTGCCGCTCAGGGAACTCGCTATGTAACGCATTCCGGCGTAGATGTGGTTGCTGGAACTTCATACTACTATCGGCTGCAGGCCACTTCCGCCAACGGTACGTCGGCTCTTTCAGCTGAGGTTACCGGCACACCGCAACTGAGCATTACTAACAATGCACTCAACGACGTCGCCTGGAATGGTTTAGATACGCTGGTTGCGGTAGGTGACAGCGGTGTCGTCCTGAACACTCCTAATGGTCTGGCCGACGCCTGGATGGATGTTTCCGTGGTGAACGCACCGCAGGCCCTGACGGGTGTGACCTGGGAAAACGTCAATGCCCAGTTCCTGATTGTGGGCGCCGGCAGCGCAGTTTTGAGTGGCGACGGAACCAACTGGACTATTGAGGATTTGAGTAACTTGCAAGGCGCTGTAAACCTCGAAGATGTTGCCTGGTTGGGTGACAGGTATATTGCTGTTGGAAAAAGCGGAACCATAGTTACCAGTAGCGCTGATGGCAGCGCCTGGACTTTGCAGGACGCTGGCGCCAATGTCGCTACCACATCGCTAAATGCGGTGGCCAACAATATCGATCGAATCGTGGTGGTGGGCACTAACGGCACTATTCTTAACAGTGTCGATGGCGTGGTATGGGTAGAACTCGCCAACTTTACCAACAATGACCTGAATGATATTTCCTGGGATGGCAGTCAGTTTACTGTCGTGGGTTCGAACGATACTATCCTGACCAGCCCTGACGGCATCAACTGGGCTTCACATGTTCCGGGAACGTCCGATATCAATTTCGTCGCAGTGACTCAATGGGATTCTGCGTTACCAGCAAATCCTGTTGTGGGTACTGTCGGTTCGGCGGGAACCTTTGTTGTTACTCCGGACGCAGATCCAGGGGTCATTATTCGCACTGGTACGACTGAGCAGTTAGGCGGTATGACCTGGGTTGATGATGGCGTGGCTCCTGCGTACTTCGTCATAGTAGGCAATGATGGCACTGTGTTGACCAATCAATATCAGTAACTCGTAGCACGGAGCCAGCACCTGATGCGTGCTGGCTCCACCCTTAAACCTTATCCGACCAATCCGAATATCTCCCATAGCCCATTCATAAAGTCGTTACTGATCTGCGTCTTTTTGATATAAAAGAAAAACAAATTGAAACGCGGTCAACCGCGTTTCCGTCTCATCAGGTCCATTCCAGACCAGAACGGGTTATATGCGAGTTTTTCCATCAGATCGAATTGGTCGGGGTTATCGCCCGAAAAAGCGGCGAAAAATCAAAAATAAACCCGGCTTTCTCAAGCGGTTCAGCCGCCGGCTGCTCATATTCGGCTTTTCAGTTTTCGTTCTGAGTTTGCTGATGGTGCTGCCGTTTCGATGGATCAATCCACCCACAACTGCGTTTATGCTTCAGTATGACAGCGGCAGCGGACCTATGCTGCATGAATGGGTTAGCTGGAACGATATGGGCGACGCATCACCGATCGCCGTGGTGGCTTCGGAAGATCAAAAATTTGCCAGCCATTTTGGATTTGACGTGAAGTCGATTCGTGAATCAGTAGAAGACTTTAATGATGGCGCATCGCTTCGTGGCGCATCCACGATAACGCAGCAGGTCGCCAAGAACCTGTACCTGTGGCCGGGCAAGAGTTTTCTGCGCAAGGGTATAGAAGCGTATTTTACGGTCCTGATTGAGGCGACCTGGTCAAAAAAACGCATCCTCGAGATATATCTCAACGTCGCCGAATTCGGACCAGGAATCTATGGTGTTGGTACAGCGAGCGAAAATTATTTTTACAAATCACCGGCCGAACTAAGAGACACAGAAGCGGCATTGCTGGCTGCAGTTTTGCCAAACCCGAAGCGATTGCAGGTTGACAGTCCAACTCCTTACGTACGCGAACGTCAATCGTGGATCATCAAGCAGATGCAACGATTGCGTCGCGAACAGTGGTTAATACTGCTGAATTGATTTGCAATGGCGATCGGTGACAAATATTGAATGCGGTGCGGATAACTAACTGACTATTACAGCTAATCCTGAGACCTGTGATAAATCGTCGCTCGCTGCGACACACCGGTTACCGGACTGTACGGAACCCGCTGATTGGGCCGGCGGTTTAATTCGCTCATTGCTGCAACCTGCCTGTTCTGAATGTTTCTCACGTGCGGTCTGTTGTGCCCAGGATATATCGGGTGTACCGGTCGATAAATCGGCGGTCTTACTATTGGGCGCACTATTGGGCGTACTATTGGGCGATAGTAACTGTCCTGGTAATACGGGTAGTACGGATATTCGTAGGCGGGTGGCCGCATTCTGGCCGCACGCTCTTCCTCTTCCTCGCGACGCTTCCTCAATTCAGCGTTGCGCTCCTCAACCTTGCTCCAGGTTTCATTGACGCGCACGGCCTGGTTTTGGATCGAGTAAGGATCCGCTCCCGGATCGTAATCAACCGGATTCCTGGAAACAGTATTTAACGTCGTCACAACAGCTGCATGTTGCGGCGCCCACTGGCTGAAATGCACCACGCCCTCATCGTCAGTCCATGTGAACACTTCACCTGCCAGCGAAGGACTGGCACATATGCCTGTGATCAATAGGGTCGCGAGTATCCTCATATCTGTATTTGACCACAAAACAAGGCGCTGGTTTTTCGCCTGAGAAAGAGCTTATGTAAAATTAGAAGAGTAAACCTTTGATTTTAAGAATCTTTTTCTAGACATGATTCAAAAACGCCGAACCAACCGAGGGCCGACTTTCGCCAGCAGCACCGGACCAGTACTGATGGCCGCGCGATACTGAATGGCCGGTCGCAATGCGGCCGAGAAATTCGCATATTGCATCCTGTAGTACGCGATTATCATTTACGCCAAAGCGAAAACCTGCGCCGGGCTATATCGTTGCGGAGACCGCGGCGACAACTAAAAACAAAGCGACGTAGACCCATCGTGTTACGGCATTCAACCGTATCGCCCGCTCCAGTTTGTCTGCGCCCGCCCAGCGACTGCCAATAACGGCAGCCCCAAGAGCCAGGAATACGAGCAATGTGCAACCTATTACGAATAGGTCAGCGCGTGTTAAATAGGATACTCGCGGCAAACTGAGACGAATGCTAAAACCAAAGGCAATCAATGAAAAAATCGATGCAGTCGAAATGGCAATACGCGGTGGAACGACATTTGGTTGTATCCAAAATGCCGTCCAGGACATGAAGACAATAAGTGACATTGGCAGAAACATTGTCGCAAGAAAATACTGCGAGTGCCGCTGGGCTTCAAGGACGAACGTCATTCTAGGCCGTACTACTCCGACGGCTGGTACCGAAAATTCGCCGAAGCTCGGCTCCAGCAGACGGAAGCCCCAGCCTTCAACACTAAATGCCCCAACGTCCGCTGCAATTATGGAATTTTCTGAGAATCGTACTTCGTCCGGATTGTACTGATAGGAGATGACGTCGATTGGCAGCTGTTGCGTGTCGAACGGGAAGTCTTTGAGGTCCAGATCCACCGCCAGCTCTCCGGCAAATCGTTGCCGGTACACAACATTGCCCAAGGCATCGACATTGACGACCAATGGCAGCTTAGGATCCAAGCCGCGATCATTCACAATCATTCCTCGCGGATTCCAGACACTATTCATCGGAAATGATCGAATCTGATCTGCTTGCTCTTCCTCAGGCAAAGCAAGACGTGGGTCCTGCCAGGAAATATTAACAAATACGTCGACGTTGAAACGCTGACTGACATCGTCGATATTGTCGATGTCGACCAGGAAGACACGGATCGTTACTTCCGTGCTCGTGCCACTGGCATTGGGTCGTTCAGCTATCAGCCGAGCTTTTGACGAATCGACTTCCTGCGCACCCAAAGGTCCACTGATCAGGGTCGCGGCCAACAGCATTGCTGCACGACTAATCAATATCCTGAAGAACGCTGTCGGCAAATACATTCTGTGCCAGCGATTCGATCGGTCGACGGAGCTATACATTCGCTGATTATCTACCAGGTTACACACGATGGATACTCATCTGATCGATACCTGATTATCCGATGACCGGGCTCCTCTTAGTGCAAAGCGAATTTTTTGAGTTTCGTTGTGTGGGGTGATGATTACGATGGCGGGTTGATCTTTCTGAAGTTCGATTTCCAACTAAGTTCCTTATTCTTGTTCATTCTCTTGTGGCTTCTCCACCAACTGTAGCCTTCGACGGACGAGGTCGATATCGCGTCGCAATTTATAGAGATCACCCGCATAGGAGCGGGGCACAGAAATTTTCGTCACAGCGTGGTCAATTCGATCCAGTTCCCGCAAGCACTGCGCGATATCTGGCGAACTGTCGGCTTCGTCCGGATCGAGCGATTGCACCTCGTCGTACAAACGCAAAAACCGCGATCGAATGCGCCAGCGGTACAGTGGCGGCACCAGTTTTCCCAACGGGATGGCCAGGGCCAGCAACGGCAATAGCATGATCTTTAGCCGGTCAACCAGGGTCGCGGCCCAGAAGGGAAGTATGCGTTGCAGAAATGGTGGGCCGTATCTGTAAAAGCGTTTGGCTTCTTCGCTGATTGGCAGGTCAGCGTATTGTGCAGTCGGGAACTGCCCTGGATCGGAAAGCAGGCTACTGCGCCCGTGAATTTCAAGCGCAGCGACCAACAGCAAATCTACCAGCGCAGGATGGAGATCCTCTCTGGCCACCAGCATTGCAGTCGGCGCAATCGTTGTCACATCGTTCGCTGGCAGGTTCGCGGCCAGATCCATCACGCCCTCCGGTAACGATACACGCGAAAGGAAAGGATAGAGGCGTGCGTAAGCTCCGCCCCGATCAAATTCGTAAAGGTGTACGCCGGGTTGCCTGATCAATTGTCGAACGACTTCAGAATCAGGTGATGCGATAACCATCGCGGCATCGACTTCCCCGTTTGCCAGCGCGTTGATAGCATCCGCATTCGAAAGGTCGAGCAATCGGGTATTTGATTCATCGACGGCGTTTGCTGCCAGCAAGGCCATTCCGACTGCGCGTGTACCGCTGCCCTCAGCCCCAACTGTGACGCGAGCGCCAGCCAGATCACCCAGGTGATTTACTGCTAATTCGTCGCGAACGAATAGCCACAACGGTTCGAAATATAATGAACCTAACGCCATCACTCCCGGTACGGGATGGCTCTCGGCCAGGCCACTCTGCACAAATGCCAGGTGCACACCCGTATCGTCGGTCAGTAACTCAAGATTGTCGACAGATCCTGCGGTCGTTTTCAGCCGTACCGAGATGCCGTTGCGGCCCAGTATGTCGGCATATTGCGCCCCAAATTCCTGATATGCCCCGCCGTCTTCGCCGGTTGCCAGCACGATTTCCCTTGGTGGTGCAGGATCGACGAATTGATAAGCGACGAACAAACCGACAACGACCAGCGCCGCAGCAATACCGTAGGTGCCTGACAGGTCTTTTGCGTTTCGCCATGCTCGTGTCATGATTTCACTCTTATTATTATTTTATGTATTTGTGGATCATCCGGATACTGCTGTCTCACAAACTCAAAATCGGTGCCCGGATGAAGCATCACGTTGACTTGGATAGTCCGCAATCGCCCGCTGGGCGGGCTCCTACATTTCTAATTAGTAATGTAGGAG
>RCNB010000341.1_pt1 | contig 31846 bp, 24 predicted proteins | sample 2041321 | NCBI WGS metagenome assembly RCNB01 (sample SAMN09708232, study PRJNA481090) | Marine sediment metagenome, whole genome shotgun sequencing project.
TGATCGAAACCCGCCCCGGCGACGACGATCCGGCCGCTGTGGCGCTGCTGCACAAGCTTGCCGAGAAGAGCCGGAAGCGTTGGCCCGACTGGGCTAATCCTTCGGCCTCTGCAGTGCAACTTCCTCTTCCGAAGAAGAAGGTCGACGCCTAGCTCGACTCGCTCCGTTGCCGGGACCGAAGGCAAGGAGAGGATCTCAGCCCCGGGCGCTAGGTCGGGACGACAACATCCGCTCGGTCGGTCAGGCAGTCATCGCGTACCCAGCAGCCGTCGAGATGGTCGTTCACGATCCCCATTGCCTGCATCGCGGCGTAGGCCGTCGTTGGTCCGACGAATCGAAAGCCCAGCTTCTTGAGTTGCTTGGCGGTGTAGCTTTTGGCGGCATAAGCAGGGCTGGTTGATGGCAGGGTGAGGTATTCATAATGCCCGGTCAGCGTGGGGGTTACTTTCTTTTTGAATAAGCCGGCGGCCTTTTGTCCGTTGAAGCAGATATGCGTGATTTGAGAGTGGTATTCGAAAAAACCGGTGAAGTCATTGGTCGTCATGCCATCTCTTGAAATAGCCGAATCCAGACTGCCGGGACGCTTGCACGCCTTGATCACATCCCACAGGGCAATATGCTGTGTCATGAGTTTTTGCAAGCGTGACTGGTAATCCAGCTCCGGTCCGGTAGCGAATAAATCACCCATGATTTTCCAGAAAGCATTGCGTGGGAAAGCGTAATACTGTGTCGCTTCAAGTGAAGTCACACCTGGCATTGACCCCAGGATCAACAGACGTGCGTCCGTACGGGCAACCGGTGCGAATCCCTGTGAAAGTTCCATATGCGAAAGGCTAACACAGAGTCAAAATATTTTTGTTGCAAGACGAAGGTGACTTTGGGGCTATTTCAAAAAGGGCCTTGAACGATTAAGCTGCGTACAAATCAACGTGGAATTCAGGTATGAGCGAAACCAACCCTTCAAAACGTGGTGTTCTCGTCCGCAATACTGTCGTGTTTCAACTCAAGTTGATGGCCGATGGCTTTCGTGACCTGCTATTGCTACCTGTTTCTCTCATAGCAACGATCATCGGCCTGCTCAGAGGCGGCGATGAACCGGAACGTGAATTTAACCAGGTGATTGAAGTCGGTCGTGAGTCTGAAGAGTGGATAAACCTGTTTGGCAATCACGAAGTATCGGACAACGCCAATGCTGTTGCATCAATGGATGCCCTTTTTGCAAAGGTGGAAGAATCATTGAAACAGCAATATCAATCGGGTGGAATCAGTGAACGGGTTCAGGCAGAGGTAGAAAATGTCCTGAGGATCGCCCAGGAAAAGGCCAGTCAAAAGCAGTCAGGTAAGTAAGCAACCCGAATAGGGAGAATGTACAGGAACCAAGGTTTGCCACGGGCACTGCCTGTGTTTGCCGGAATATGTTAATCCCAAATCTGTTAATAAGTTCCGGTTATATACTGACTGAGTTTTTCAACCTCCATTTGTTTCTCATCAAGCATTCGTTTTACCAGGTCACCTATAGACACGATACCGAGAAGTTTTTCGCCCTCAACCACGGGTAGGTGACGGCAGTGGCAGGTCGTCATGGTTTCCATACATTGCTGGATAGAGTCCCCCGGGTCGGCTGAAATCACCGGTTTTGTCATCACATCACCGACAGGCGTGTCCCTTGAGGATAGTGATTTCAGGGCGATTCTTTGAAGATAATCACGTTCGGTAAAAATTCCTGAAATGGTATCGCCGTCTTGTACCAATACCGCGCCGATATTGACCTCTGCCATCAAGCTGATAGCATCCATAACGGATTCGTTGATACCGACGGATAACACCATCGCACCTTTGGTTTCGAGTATTTCAGAGACTGAGGACATAATTCTAAGCCGATTTGGAACTGTTGTTTTAAGTCTAGTCCGTATTCCTGAATTTTCAACGTGCAATTATTTTTTATTTTTCAGGTTCGTCTTTTTCAGGTTCGTCCCTATTGTCGGAAACTACCGTGTATTCAGCATCGATTATCTGTCCGGGTTCGCGTGACATATCCACAGGGGTGCCAAAAACCACACCGCTTTTTCGAAGGCGCCGTTTTATCCAGGCAACACGCAGCCAGATAGCGATACCCACAACCAGGCCCACACAGGCAACAACCACCAGAGCGGCTATACCAATCATGAAAGAACCAACCAGGACAAACGCAGCAATGACAGCTGCAATTATCTTGGTCAAAGGATTCTGTGGTGGCGGGTTAATGTACAGTGGCATGGGGGCTCAGAATATCAGGTTAACCACGGTTAGCATAACGACAAGGAAGATGACCGTCATACCGCTACCTACACGCACAAAATCTGCCACCCGGTAGCCACCGGGGCCGATGATCAGGGCATTGACCTGGTGCGTGGGCAGGATGAAGGCATTGGATGTCGACAGGGCAACGATCAGCGCATACATGGTGGGGTTGGCGCCGGTCGTCAAGGCGATACTTATCGCGATGGGTACCAGGATCGTGGTGGCTCCCACATTCGACATGACAAGACTGAATATTGTTGCCAGAACAGCAATAACAATCTGCACGGCAATATCAGGCATACCGCCAAGCAGGACCATGGCCTGTTGGGCAATCCACGCTGCGGTACCGGTTAATTCCATGGCCAGACCAATGGGGATCAGACTGGCCACCAGGAACACGGTTTTCCAGCTGACGGAGTTATAGGCTTCATCAATGGTTAATACGTTGGTCAGGATCATGCCAAGGGCGCCGACCAGCAGAGCAATGGACAGCCTGAAGTCGGTGAATATGATCATGCCGATCGAAATGGCAAAAAACATCAGCGCCTGGCCAACTTTCTGAGGTCGTTGTTCTTCCTTTGGGATATCCGTTGCAACAATAAATGTTCGTTCCTTGTGTATTTCGGCCAGATCCCGCCAGGTGCTGTGACTGACCAGGCAGTCACCGGCCTCCAGGACCAGTTCCCGAATGTGCTCGTTGATGATGTTGCCACGTCGGTTGACGGCCAGTACGCTGATGCCATAACGCTTGCGTAAGCGGGCTTCACCGATAGTCTGCCCGATGATTTTGGAGCCAGGCGGAATGACGACCTCGGAAATACCGGCGCGGCTGGGATTAAACAAACCACCGAATGTTTTTACCCGGGGCTGCAGACGGCAATGGTAATCCAGTGCGAATCGTCCCACGACATCACGGGTACCCATAACACCCAATATTGTGCCCACCCAGATCATCTCATCGGAAGGTGGCGCCATGCGTGGTTCTTCGGTATTGCGGATAGCCAAAAGACAGGGGATACCTTCGAGCTTTTCGGCATCACCCACCTGCATGCCGACCAACGGGCTGTCCACCGTGACCAGCAGTTCGTAGACATCACCTTCAATACCATAGGAGTCTGCGAAATAGGTCTTGGTACGTGCGGGTGCCGCCGAGGATTCTATTTTGTTATCGGGCAATAACCACTTGCCAAAGATCAGAAAATACAGGATGCCGACTGTCAGCAACGCCAGTCCGACAGGGGCTACATCGAATAATTCAAATTGGCCAAGTGTCTCAGCGCCAGGTGGTAGAGAGGCATTGGACGCCGATATCAGGTCGTTTAACAGGATCAAGGGAGATGAACCAACCATCGTCATGGTGCCACCCATGATGGCGCAAAAACCCATTGGCATCAGCAGGCGTGAAAGCGGAATTTCTGTCCGTACCGAGATTCGCGATACTACGGGTAAAAACAATGCCGTGGCACCTACGTTTTGCATCAGGCTGGAAATGCCACCAACGGTGCCGGAAATTAACGGAATAATACGGTTGGGGGTCTTGCCGCCGATACGCAATATAAAAGCGGCAACGACTGTCATGACACCGGTTCTGTCCAAACCTGCCCCAAGTATCATGACTGCGATGATGGAGATCACCGCGTTAGAAGCAAAACCATTGAACAATTGATCTGACGGTACCAGCCCCAGCAAACCCAGCAGCACCATGACCGACAAGGCCACCACATCGACCCTGACGACTTCAAATACAAACAGGGCGATGGTTATTGCCAGCACCATCAGTACCAGCATCATGTCGCCTGTGAGTGTTAGGCCGGTTTCCATGGTTCGTTATCGTAACCCTGTGTGTGTTGAGGTCAAAGAGATTAAATGGTCGATGGGTTCATTCACCGGCAATTTTACATTGATATCGACGAGTGCAACAGTTCAGTGGATCAAGATCGCTGAAACAACATGTCCCTGACTTCATGGCCAAGACCTTCACCGCGCGCCTCATACTTGGTGTAGGGTCGCCAGTCAGGTCGTTCGCAGTAGTCGCCAGTGTCTGACAGGTTGACGAAATCCGTGCTGGATTGCATCACTTCCAATACGTGCTCCGCATAGGGTTGCCAATCGGTTGCCAGGTGCAGGATGCCACCCTTTTGTATACAGCGTGCCAGGTCACCGACAAATTCCGGCTGGATTATACGGCGCTTGTGGTGACGCTTTTTAGGCCATGGATCAGCGAAGTAAATGCGTACACCTGCGAGGCTGTCAGCGGGAATTCGTTGCTGAATAAATGGCACGGCATCCTCGCAGGCAATGCGGACATTTTCGATGTGATGTTCTTCCAATGCCATCAACAAGTGGCCCACACCTGGTTCGTGTACCTCAATACCAATGAAGTTTTTTTCCGGCTCCTGTTGAGCCATCTGCCAGGTAGATGCACCGTTACCAAAACCGATTTCCACGATGACATCAGCGGAGTGATCAAAATGATCGTCAAAGTCCAGCACGGTTTCCCGGCGCTCGATACCATAATGTGGCCACAGTTCATCCAGGGCATTTTGCTGGGCAATAGTCAGGCGGCCCTTGCGTAATACAAAGCTGCGGATGTTTCGGTGTTTTGGGTCAGTCATTTGATTGCACAAATCCGGTTATTGGGGGTTCATTTCATTTCGGTAAAAAAAGCCCGGGCAATGCCGGGCTTTCAGGGTAAAAACTTATCAATGATTTAGTGTGAAGGCGGTGCGACTGTTGCCTGGTTGACAAAAATTTCCGTATTATAAAAATCAAAGAAAAAGTAGAAAATAAAGCTGCACACGATCAGCGTTGCGATCATTGCAGGTGTTCCGTAACGGAACCACACCCAGGGTGTAATCGCCAGCGATGGGTCATTTTCATTTTTTGCCAGTCTCTCCGAAATGGTAACGATATAGACATTTGCAGTAGAACCAATATGTGTACCGTTACCACCCATGCCAACGCCGGCGGCCAGTGCCCACCATAAAGGTGCGATATGGATACCCTGGGCTTCCATACCGAGCAGGATGGGAATCATGGCCGCAGTGAACGGGATATTATCAATCGCCGCTGAAAGAATGGCAGCTACCCATAACAGGACCAGGGTCGCGGTCAATAGGTCTTCCTGGACAAAGGGCACAATAAACTGGCCGAGGTAACGTAAAAAGCCACTGTGTTCGACGCCGCCGACAACGATAAAAAGTGAGATAAAAAAGATCAGCAGGGGGATTTCAACATCTTCCATCGCATGATCCATTTCAACATGCCTGGCGATAAAGATCAGCAAAGTCAGTCCAGCTGCAGAAACCATCCAGGGTTCCCAGCCGATGGAGCCATGTATGACGAACAAAAGCACCATCAAACCAAGTACCAGCAGTGACTGGTTCCAGAGTTTTTTGTCCTGGTATTCGTTTTTATCGTGGAATTCACCCGTCGGTACAACGGCCATTTCCTTGCGGAAAAGGAATCTGAGAACAATCAACACGGTAACCCAGGCAAAGAACGTCATGCCGCCCATGTGGAAGAAGAAGGTATTGAAATCGATACCCTTGGCCGAGCCAATCATCAGGTTGGGTGGGTCACCGACCAGTGTCGCTACACCGCCGGTATCGGATAACAGGGCTGCCGCGAGTAAGAACGGAATGGGTGTAACCTTCATTGCACGGGCAATAAGAATAATCAAGGGGCCGAAAATCACCACGGTAGTGACGTTATCAAGCAGCAGTGAAAGCACGGTAACGGCTGTTCCCAATAACACCATCAGCATAAATTGCCTGCCATTACTGATCTTGGCCATGTAATTGGCCATTGCCTCAAATCCACCTGTGGGGATCATGATGGAGACAATTGCCATCATACAGCCAAGTAGAAAAACAACATTCCAGTCGATGGCAAGCACCGCAAGGTGCGAGTCGTAAAAGCCGTAATACTGACCTGCAATGATCATCAGGATAGCGCCCATCATCGCGAACTTGGCACGATGGAAGCCGTGAAGTGTTTCGGTAAAGATGCCGATAAAGGTGATCGCAAGAATGATTCCTGAAATCATCATCGATTCGTTCATGACAAGCATTTCTGTCATTTTTTATTGTCTCCCAGCGGATTTGGACGATAGGGCTCGTAAAAAATTCTGTCTATTATGCACTGAACGAGCCATTTATCTCAATGAAAGCCAATCAGAATACGGCAGAGGGCTTCTAATCATCCAAAGATGCAATTTAATCAGACATGTTTTAGAATATATCTCTCAATTCGAATAGAAAGATATATTTCACTGGAGTTTAAGAAATGATGAGTAATTACCTGTTTACCTCGGAGTCCGTTTCCGAGGGTCATCCTGATAAAGTTGCCGACCAGATTTCCGATGCGGTCCTGGATGCCATTATCAAGGAAGATTCTGCAGCCCATGTGGCCTGTGAGACTTTCATCAAGACCGGCGTGGCCATTGTGGGTGGTGAGATCACCACCAGCGCGTGGGTGGATCTGGAAGATATTATTCGCAAAGTGATTGTGGATATCGGTTATGACTCTTCAGAAGTTGGTTTTGATGGCCATACTTGCGCTGTTGTCAACATCATTGGCAAGCAATCCAGTGATATCGATCAGGGTGTTAACCGCCAGGCACCGGAAGAACAGGGTGCCGGTGATCAGGGTTTGATGTTTGGTTATGCATCCAATGAAACCGATGTGTTAATGCCAGCCCCCATTTATTACGCACATGAACTGGTCAAGAAACAGGCCCACGTACGTCGCACTACCAGCGATGGAAGGTTTCATTTGCGCCCGGATGCCAAGAGCCAGGTGACTTTCCGTTACGAGGACAACAAGCCAGTGGGTATTGATGCCGTCGTATTGTCCTCACAGCACCACAGGGATTCTACCCAGGCGCAAATCAAGGAGTTGGTGATGGAAGAAATCATCAAGCCTGTATTACCCGCGCACTGGCTGGATGAAAACACCAAGTATCACATTAACCCCACGGGCCGCTTTGAAATTGGTGGACCGGTGGGTGATGCCGGTTTGACCGGTCGTAAGATTATCGTCGATACCTACGGTGGCGTGGCTCGACACGGTGGCGGTGCTTTCTCCGGAAAGGACCCATCCAAGGTGGATCGTTCCGCAGCCTACGCGGCGCGTTATGTGGCTAAAAATATTGTTGCTGCCGGCCTGGCAGACCGTATCGAGATCCAGGTGTCTTACGCCATTGGTGTGGCTAAACCCACATCTATCGGTATCGATACCTTTGGCTCAGAGAAAATTCCGGCTGAGCGTATCGAGCAACTGGTGCGGGAGCATTTTGACCTGACACCCTACGGCATTATTACCGCGCTTGATCTGATCAAGCCAATTTACACCCCGCTCGCGGCCTATGGCCACATGGGCAGGGAAGATTTAAACGTCAGTTGGGAAAAAACTGACAAAGCAGACGAGTTGCGTGCAGCAGCTGGCCTTTGAACAGAGAGAACAGAGAAATGAATGCAGTGATTGAAGAAATAAACAAACAGGATTATTACGTTGCCGATATTGAGCAGGCAGACTTTGGCCGTCGGGAAATAGCTATCGCCGAAACGGAAATGCCCGGATTGATGTCGGTGCGCGATGAATATGGTGATGACCAGCCTCTAAAAGGTGCCCGCATTGCCGGCAGCTTGCACATGACCATTCAGACTGCGGTGCTGATTGAAGCACTCAGGGCACTGGGTGCCGAAGTCCGTTGGGCTTCCTGTAATATCTATTCGACGCAGGATCATGCGGCTGCGGCGATTGCTGCAGGTGGTACACCCGTGTTTGCGTTCAAGGGTGAAAACCTGGATGAATACTGGGAGTTTACCCATCGTATTTTTGACTGGGGTAATGGCGAGGGCGATGAGAACTTTGCCAACATGATTCTTGATGATGGCGGTGATGCCACCCTGTTGTTATATCTGGGTGCACAGGCCGAGCAGGATCCCTCGATACTGGATAACCCTGAAAGCGAAGAGCAGGTTTGCCTGTTCAATGCGATCAAGAAACGCCTGGAAACGCGTCATGGCTGGTATGCGAAAGCACTGTCGAAAATTCAGGGCGTTACCGAAGAAACCACCACTGGTGTGAAGCGTCTGTACGAGATGGCAAAGGAAGGCACATTGCCATTCCCGGCCATTAACGTTAACGACTCGGTGACCAAATCGAAATTCGATAACCTTTACGGTTGCCGTGAATCACTGGTTGATGGCATCAAGCGAGCCACAGATGTGATGATTGCCGGTAAAGTTGCCGTCGTTGCAGGTTATGGTGATGTTGGTAAAGGTTGTGCTCAGTCGCTTCGTGGGCTTGGTGCAACTGTCTGGGTCACCGAGATTGACCCGATTTGTGCACTACAGGCAGCCATGGAGGGTTATCGCGTTGTGACCATGGAAGATGTTGCTGACAAGGCCGACATTTTTGTGACGGCTACCGGTAACTACAGTGTCCTCAACCATGATCACCTGGCGGCCATGAAAGACCAGGCGATCGTCTGTAATATCGGTCACTTCGACAATGAGATCGACGTAGCCAGTCTGAAGCAATATGAGTGGCAAAATATCAAGCCACAGGTAGACCATATTATTTTTCCGGATGGCAAACGTATCATTTTGTTGGCAGAAGGGCGCCTGGTGAACCTGGGTTGCGCCACGGGTCACCCGAGTTTTGTCATGTCGAATTCCTTTACCAACCAGGTGTTGGCTCAAATTGAGCTTTGGAAGTACCCGGAGCGGTATAAAAACGATGTATATGTTTTGCCCAAACATCTGGACGAGAAAGTTGCACGACTGCATTTAAGCCGGGTTGGTGCGAACCTGACCCGTCTGACCGATGTACAGGCAAATTACATCAGTGTGAGTGCGGACGGCCCGTATAAACCGGATCATTATCGTTACTAAAGTCAGACAGACCGTGCATCCCGGGATAGACACCGGGGTGCTGCGGGCTGGTTGAACAGTAACAGCATTCAAAATGATCAGAAAACACGTACCCATCTCGTTTGAGTTTTTCCCACCGCGCTCCGACGCACAAAAACTTGTGCTGGAGTCGACCTGGCAAAAACTCTCACGGCTCAATCCTCGTTACCTGTCCGTCACATTCGGCGCGGGTGGCTCTACCCTGGATGCAACCCTGGATACGGTTTCTGATTTGCTGGAAAAATCAGGCGTACCCGTAGCACCGCATATCTCCTGCATGGCCCAGGACCGTGACATGTTGTGTCGCTTATTGGAGTCCTACAAGGAAGCCGGTGTTGAGCGTCTGGTTGTGTTGCGCGGTGACCGGCCCGAGGGAATCAGCGGACCAGGCCCGTTTCAATACGCCAGTGACCTGGTGAGATTTGTGCAGCAGTCATTTCCGGACGAGTTTCATATCGAAGTGGCCTGTTATCCGGAATTCCACCCGGAATCAGCGTCACCAGAAACCGAATTCAAATACTTTAAAGAAAAAGTTGATGCCGGCGCCGATGGTGCCACAACACAGTATTTCTACAACACGGATTGTTATTTCCAGTTCCTCGACGACTGCGAGCGCAATGGCATAGATATACCAATCACACCCGGTATCATGCCGATTACAAACTACGAAAGCCTGGTCAGGTTCTCCGCCATGTGTGGCGCTGAGATCCCCCGCTGGATACGCAGGCGTCTTGAATCATATGGGGACGATGGTGCATCCATAAGGGAATTCGGTCTGGATGTCGTGGCCAAATTGTGTGAGCGCTTACTGCTCGGTGGTGCACCCGGCCTGCACATTTACACCCTCAACCGCGCCAACGCCACGATGCGCCTGTGGCAGCGATTGCATCACCTGTAACGTGGCAAAAACCGCACCAACGCATTACAACCATACCAACCCACTTAATGCTCTACCGTGCCTGAAAAAGCACCCTCGGGTTCTCCTTTTTCCCGATAAATCGAAACCTTCATCTTGCCATCGGTATCAATACTGGCGCGATACATACCTTCTGAATTAAACGGGGTGGCGATGTTGCCGGCACGGTCAATGGCGATCGCACCACCTTCACCCTCAGCCTTGACCAGGATGTCATTGACCACGGTATCGGCGGCATCAGCTAGTGGTGTGCCGAGTTCAACCCTGTTGCAGATGTTATAGGCAACCACATGGCGGATAAAGTACTCGCCATTTCCGGTTGCACTGACAGCGCAGCCATTGTTGCTGGCATAGGTGCCGGCGCCAATGATGGGGGAATCGCCAACACGTCCCCAACGTTTATTGGATGTGCCGCCGGTTGAAGTACCAGCAGCCAGGTTGCCATGGCGGTCCAGCGCAACTGCACCAACCGTGGAAAACCACCGGTCTTGCTGGTCTTCCTTCTCAGTTTCTGAGTGAGTCGTTTCTGTCTCAGCAATTTCCCCGGCTTTGATTCGTTGCAGTTGTTGCCAGCGGAAATCGGTGCCGAACCATGTTGGATCCATCATCTCAAAACCCTGTTGGCGGGCGAACTCTTCCGCGCCTTCACCCATCAGCATGACGTGCTCTGATTCAGTCATTACTTTCAGAGCCAGGTTGATCGGGTTCCTGATATGCGAAACTGATGCGACAGCACCAGCGTTCAGGCCCTTACCTTCCATGATGGAAGCATCCATTTCGTGATTACCTGCCGCGTTATAAACCGAGCCTTTACCCGCGTTGAAGAGAGGAGATTCTTCCATTACGTTGATGGCGGCCTTGACTGCTTCGGTACCGGGTGCACCCTTCAATAGCAGCTTGTGTCCCGCACGGATGGAGGCCTCAAGGACAGCCCGGATTTCAACTTGCTTTTCACTGGTCATCCTGGCTTTAGTAATCGTGCCTGAACCGCCATGAATAACGATGGCGATTGGCGATTCAACTGGAATGTTACTCATACCGGGTGCCTCGTAGATGAATTCCGTAAAGCCGCCCAGAACAGGCCGGCAAAAATTTTGGGGTCTACCATGATGCCTTCAGCCCTTTTTGCTTCCAGCCACTGCGGTGCATTATCCAGCGGCACAAGATGGACCGTAATATCCTCGTTGGCATCACCACCACCGGGACCCACTCGTTCAAGACCACTGGCATAGTAAATGGTAATTATTTCATCACTCATGCCGGGAGTACTTGGACTTGTCAGCAATTCTTCCAAAGAGGTCGCGCTAAAACCGGTTTCTTCAAGCAATTCACGCTGAGCGGCTATCTTGAAGTCTTCATCGAAGTCACCATGATCACCGACAAGCCCTGCAGGTAATTCCATCACGCGGCTTTGAACCGGGTTGCGGTATTGTTCCACAAGCACGAGTTCGCCTGCATCGGTAACTGGAACCAGCACGACAACACCACTGGCGTTGGTGCGGAAGACGTATTCCCAACCGTCACGTTCTTTCATACCAAGAAACCGACCGTTGAAGTGAATTGTTTCTTTTTTTGTCACAGGATCCCCCATTGCTCTGATAAACTGCGCCAATTGTATATCCAGCGGGTTTTTGACGGAACCAAAGTCTGCTTGGCCGTTCATAGTGAACAGAAATTAAAAAGGATCCATGTTTTGAACAAATCAGTTTTCAAATTGCTGCTGTTGATAAGCCTGATACTGGTCAATCTGCCTTTGGCGGCACAAACTGCGCCACTCCAGAAATTACCAGAGAATGTGCCTGGTCTGTTAAAGGCGGCCAATAACGCTTACGCAGTCAAGGACTATGTGACATTTCGTAATGCCATGGCGGCGATTAATAAAATGCGGCCCTACAACAGCGATTACATGTACCAGCTGGTGATTGCTCATGCCCTGCTGGGTGAAAAAACACCAGCCTATGACATGATGCTAAGTATGCAGCAGCAAGGTCTTTCCTATGACTTCAGCCTGCCCGAGAGCACTACCAAGATCAGGGGTACGCAGGTTTTTGATTACGTTAATGACCTGATGAAACTTGCCGGAGATCCGATGGGTGAGTCCGAATCCGTATTTGTTTTGCCCGACACCGTGGTCAAGCCCGAGACCATCAGTTGGGATGAAAGCCGGCAGAAATTCCTGATTGGCACGATAGCAGACGGCAGTATATTGGCGGTTGGCGAGGACGGTCAGGTCGAGGAACTGCTCAGGGCCGACAATGAAAATGGAATGTGGGCAATTCTTGATTTGGCGATAGACCAGGATCAGAAACGCCTATGGGTCACCAGCGCGTCCATAAAGGGCTTTTCACGTTTTGATTCTGTCGATAAAGGCCGGTCGGCTCTGTATGAACTGAATCTGGAAACCCTGGAGCTTATTAACCGGTACCCGGTTCCAGTGGATGGTCAGGCTCATATCCTGGGCAGCATGGCACTTAGCCCGAACGGTGATATTTATATCGCGGACCGGCATTATCCCATCATCTACAAGAAAGCAGCAGGTGAACAAAAACTCAAACCCGTAATGGCACTAAAAGAAATGCTCAGCCTGCGTGGTGTGGCGATGCACGCTGATGGACGTTACATGTATGTCGCGGGCCGTGAGATGGGTATCGCGGTCATTGAAATAGCGAGCGGAAGAGTTGGCAAGTTGATAACACCTGAAACACTCAATCTTGGAGGGATAGATGGTCTGTACCTGAAGGACAACAAGCTTTTTGTCATCCAGAATGGCATCAAGCCACAACGTGTGTTGGGTCTTCAGCTCGATCCCAGTGGTTTAGAGATCACAGAAATCATGCCAATGGCGGTTGCCCAACCGGAGTTTGATTTCCCGAGCTATGGAACACTGAAGGGCGAAGATCTTTACTATTTCGCCAACAGCCAGTGGTCAGGAGATACGAAGTCTCAAAAGGCCGTTACCGTTCTACGTACACCACTAAACTCTGCAAAGGAGCTTGTTCAACCGGACATGCGGCTGTATCTTGAGAAAAAGGCCAGGGAAGATGCCAAGAAGCTTGAAGAACAGGAATAGGAAGAAGAAAAGAGCTAGCTGTCAATTCAATTCACTTAACTTTGCACACATCAATCGTGTACAAAGTCGTTTGTGAATCGTGGGTAACAAGTTACCCACCCTACTCACTTAACCTGTTAACAGGCAACGCCGTCTCAGCATTCCGCCAAACCCCATTTCGTCGAACAGACGGTTGAGGCGGGCTTCATCAAGCTCGCTTCGGCTTATGTCAGGATTTTCCAGCGCTGATGGAACGTGGGTTTCAATGACTGTCAGGCGGCGCGCCAATTCGGCTGCACCTTTGTGTTCAATTAGTTTTTTGTGCAGTGATTTGGCACCGCGTATGCTCAGGTGTTGCACTTCTGCAATCCTGTCCCAGAGTGCATCCAGGTCGTCGAAATGATTGAGTAATGCAACGGCGGATTTCGGTCCGACACCTGGCACGCCGGGGATGTTGTCAACCGCATCACCGGTCAAGGCGAGATAGTCTGCGATTTGTTCGGGAAAGACACCGAATTTATCCTTGATTTTTGCATGGCTGAGTTTCTGGTTACGGGAGTAATCCCACCATGTATCAGGTTTTTCAATCAATTGGGCAAGATCCTTGTCGCTGGTAACGATACACAGCGGGTGACCCCGTTCGCGCCAGTGGGTTGCCAGTGTGCCAATCAAATCATCGGCTTCATAGCGCGGGTCGGAAAAGCAACTCAATCCCATCGATTCGGCCATATCCCTGGCCCATTTGAACTGGCGCTTCAGTTCCTCCGGTGCCGGTTCGCGGTTCGCCTTGTATTCAGGATAGATTTCATTGCGGTAGCTGGTCGCCAATGACTCATCAAAAGCAACACCGATATGCTCGGCATCGGTTTGCTCAAGCAGGCTACAGAGGAAACCGGTAAACCCATAAACCGCATTGGTGGGTTCACCTGCCGAGGTCGAGAATTCATCTGAAATTGAAAACCAGGCTCGAAAAATGTAAATACTGGCATCAACAAGGTAAACGGGTTGCAGGCTCATAATGGGATCTGGCATTGTGAACAGAGCGTCTATCTTACATTAGTGTCGCGTCAAGCAGCGACTGTGAAGCCGTATTGGGCTTTCTACATCAACAGGGATTCACCTTGTTCAACCCGTTTGCGCAAGACACTGTTACGTGGGAAATGTGCCAACAGGAACTCCATCTGATCATTCAGAATCTGTCGTCCCTGTAAATAGACATATTCAGCATGGGTAGGACAAAACGGGATTGCCAGCAAGGCCATACCCGCTTGCTCAGGAGTTCGATTCGCCTTGTGATTGTTGCATCGCTTACAGGCCGTGACGACATTCACCCAGCGGTCCTGCCCACCCTCACTCAAAGGGTGCACATGATCTCTTGAAAGCAGATAATCCGGAAACTGCTGGCCGCAATACAGGCAAAGGCTCTGATCGCGACGGAACAGGGATTTGTTACTCAAAGGGGGAACATAATTTCTGGCAAACAGGTGTTTGTGTGGATTGTGCCCCTGGGTTGCAATGATGGCGTCAACGCTGACCACACTCTGGCACCCGCTGATGGCATTAATGCCACCATGGACCTTGTAAAGTGTCTTTCCCAGAGAGTAAGAGACCTGGTCAAGTGTGATTAGCCTGACCGCGTCTTGGTATCCGACCCACTCCAATGGCATACCGGATACATCTGTGCGTAGAACCCGTTGCTGTAAATCCATAACCTCAATCATCGAATCGGTCGTAAAGCAGCTGGCACAAGGTGTTGTTTTCTTTCACATCCATATGGCTGTTATCTTGTTGTATATTGTTTTGAAAGTAAGCGCAAGCGAAAATTTGACCTGTGCTTTATATCGGCTGGGTTGGTCCAGACCTGCTTAGTGCGAACCTGTGACCCATTGCCGTTGTCACAAACCCATCGATCTATTGAGGATTTGAGTGTGAAAATAGCATTTCGCGGTTTATTTATATTTTTTGTCCTGCTCTCAGTGACAGCCTCGGCCCTGGCCGTTTTACCCGTAGCGGTCGACGGAGAACCGCTGCCGTCGCTTGCACCGGTACTCAAGCGGGTCACCCCCTCGGTGGTCAACATCAATACACAGACCCGGGTGCGGATACGCAGCCCTTTGATGGATGATCCGTTTTTCAGACGTTTTTTTAATGTACCTGATACCCCTCGTGAACGTGTTTCGCAAAGTCTTGGTTCTGGTGTCATTGTTGATGAAAAAGAAGGCTATGTGCTAACCAATTATCACGTCATAGCGGGGGCTGATGAGATTTTTGTCGGGCTCAAGGACGGTCGCAGCCTTGAAGCAAAGTTAATTGGAATCGACCCTGATACCGATCTGGCAATGGTGCAGATTTCAGCCAAAAGGCTGACCGCCTTGCCACTGGCAGATTCCGATGAACTGGAGGTTGGTGATTTTGTCGTGGCAGTTGGTAATCCTTTCGGTCTGGGTCAGACAGTGACGTCCGGTATTGTGAGTGCATTGGGACGCACCGGTTTGCGTGGTCTTGAGTACCAGAATTTCATTCAGACTGACGCATCTATCAACCCGGGAAACTCCGGCGGAGCACTCATTAATTTGCGTGGTGAACTGGTAGGTATCAACAGCGCAATATTTACGCCCAGTGGCGGCAATGTGGGTATCGGGTTTGCGATTCCGTCCAGCATGGCGCGCTATGTGATGGATCAACTGATCGAGTTCGGTGAAGTACGGCGTGGAACCCTGGGTATTTATGTGCAGGATCTGACCCCCGATCTCGCCGGCGCTTTTGATATTGATGCAGGGCAGGGCGTGTTGGTGGCGGAAATTGTTGCGGACTCGGCAGCTCAAAATGCCGGATTGCAGCCAGGTGACGTCATTGTCCATATGGGTAAACACGATATCAATAGTGCTCAGGACTTTCACAACGCCGAGGGCAGGTTGGCACTGGGTGAGTCGTTGAAAGTTGAATATTTACGTGAGGGCAAAACCCGCAAAACCGAGCTGGTTATTCAGTCTGTACCGGTAATAAGTGGCGCAGAACTGGATCAACGACTGAAGGGTGCGTATTTTGCGGAGTTGACCGCCAGGCATAGGCAACAGAATATTTCCGGGGTGTTGTTGGACGAGCTTGCCCCACGCAGCAGGCTGGCCCGCGAAGGGCTCGCAGAGGGTGACATCATCATTGGCGTTGCCCGGAAACGGGTGCGTAATCTGGCCGATTTCACAGAGGCAATTGACAGCACACGTGGTCGTATTTTGCTTCAAATCAGCCGCGAAGGAAGAACCTATGTCGCCCGGATCGACTGATGAACTGTCTGTTAATCGGTCAACTTGCATTTGGTGCTTTCCGGTGTAGCGGGTTTGACATAAACTGGCACTATTCTCAAACAGGGTGAGCGTAATGAGCTTCTCAAACGTAAAAGATGGTATTCCCCTTTATCCGGTCAATTCGGCCAATTACGAGCAATGGTTGGCAAATCTGCCTGGTATTCAGCAGAAATGGTTAAAAGCGGCCGGTTTCCGTGCCAGGGCAGGTGAGTTGTGCAGCCTGCCGGATAGCAATGGTGAATTGCACGGCTATGCTTTTGGTATGGCTGATCAGGGCTGGTTGTATCAGCTTGCCTCACTACCTGCAAAGCTGACGGCGGGTACATACAAGTTGGTATCAGACTGGTCGGGGGAGCAGCGCCTGCAAGCCAGCCTTGGCTGGGGCCTGGCGTGTTACCGCTTTGAGTTGTATCGCAAGTTGCCAAGACACTTGCCGTCACTTGTACTCGATGATGATATCGCCGTTGAGGTTGAAAACCTGCTGGCGGCCCAGTCGCTGGTTCGTGACCTGGTCAATACCACCACTGAGGACCTGGGACCTGCCCAGCTGGCGGATGCCATGCAAATACAGGCCGATCAATTTGATGCCGACATGTCGGTTGTTCAAGGTGTGGATTTATTAACCAAAAATTTTCCGGCGATCCACGCAGTTGGTCGTGCCTCTGACCGTGAACCACGTCTATTGAAAATGGAGTGGGGCGATAAAGATGATCCTCTACTGGCCCTGTGCGGTAAGGGAGTCTGTTTCGATACCGGCGGTCTGAACCTTAAGCTCGGTGCGGGTATGGCACTGATGAAGAAGGATATGGGTGGTGCTGCACATGTTCTGGGTCTGGCCCGCTTGATCATGCAGGCGCAAATACCGGTACGTTTACTGGTGTTGATACCGGCAGTGGAGAATTCTGTATCCGGTAACGCCTATCGTCCGGGGGATGTCATTTCCACACGTAAGGGTTTGACAATCGAGATCGGCAATACCGACGCCGAGGGGCGTGTTGTCCTGGCGGACGCACTGGCATATGCCTGCGAGTCTGAACCTGACCTGGTAATAGATTTTGCGACCCTGACCGGTGCTGCGCGTATCGCGCTTGGTACCGATCTGCCACCGGTGTTCAGCAATGATATTGCCATTGCCAATGAAATCACTGTGGCGGGTGATGCCGAAGAAGACCCCTTGTGGGTCATGCCGCTTTACCAGCCCTACAAAGATCTGCTGAAAAGCCCGATTGCCGATCTGAACAATATGAGCAAAACTCCCTTTGGTGGCTGTATCACTGCGGCACTGTTTCTGGAGTATTTTGTTACCGCTGAAACCGATTGGGTTCATATTGATACCTGGGCTTGGAACCAGGGGAACCGGCCAGGCAGACCGGAAGGTGGTGAAGCAATAGGGCTCAGGGCCACATTCCGTTACCTGGAAAAACGCTATAGCTGAAAATAGCTGCTGATAAAAAAGCACTGCTAACGACGCAGGGTTTTAACGCAGTAAAGTTCCAGTACCGTGTAAGGTTGCGTTACAGTGTTCTTTGATTTTTCAAGCGAGTAGATTCGTAGAAGTTAAGTGATTGCTGGATTTTATTAGTCTTGCAAAGACTGGGAGTTTTTCAAAGGCTTCGCAAGAGAGGTTTGTAACCAACTAAAAAATCGCAATTCCTGACAACACCGGTCTTTCGGTCTGTTTTCCAAAACTGTTGTAGTTCGTTAGCTGAATCGTCTGACACATATCATTGGTCAGCATCTCCATCTGCTATCTCACCGGCATTGAGCATCTGCTCCAGTTCACCAAGCGGGCCCTCGAGTGCACGACTCAGGTCCTCGAATCGTTGATAGGCATCCTGTCCTGGAACCTGGTCGGATCGTTGCAGGTTCTGGTACAGGTACTTAAGCTGGTCTGCCAGTTTAGGCTGGGAATAGCGAACAGGGTCCGCGACAAGCTGGTTCTGGATCCCGCTGAGACGCTGCTCTGTTTTATCGAAGGTCTCACGCAGTTCATTGATAGAATCCCTGACTTGGAGTAGCAATTCCGTCTGTGCCCTGACATCATCGGCGGTGATGCCTTCGGCGAGTACACGGGGGTCCATTTTCACCTCGAAATCATGTGTATCACTCCATTCACCGACAATAAGCCGAGCCTGATACATGCCTGGTGGAACGGTCGGGCCCCGACTCTCCTTGTTCTCAGGTTCCTGTTTTTGTACGTGATCCATGGCCCTTTCACCCTGGGATTCTTCTTCAGGTGTTTTGATGTTGTCAGCGTCTAGTATTGGCTCGTTATCCTGTAGAGCAGACACTTTGTTGGCCGTACGTTTTCCGGGATCAAAACCCTGCAGACCCGAATATCGGAGGTCCCAGGTAAAACGGTGGACACCCGGTAGTTTTACCAGCTTTGGTTGTTGTTGCTCCAGGGTGTTCTGAGTGGTCTTCTCATCCGGTTTCGATGTTTCCCCGCTTGAGTAGCGCCGGATGATGTGTCCCTTTGTATCGAGAATTTCGAGTCGTATCTCGTTGCCAGGCTCACTTTTCAGGAAATAGTCAAGATTAGCCCCAACGACTTTGAACTGGGGGTCGGCTGGATTTGATAGGCCACCGGGTTTCTCAGGAACAGTCACTCGATAGGCGTCAACCACAGAGAACAGGTGAGCCTGGGACTCGATTACCCGCTCCGAGATCTCACGCAGAGGGGTTAGATTATCGAGAATCCAGAAACCACGGCCCATGGTCGACAATGCGAGGTCCTGGTCTACAACTTTAATGTCGGTGACGGGTGTCACGGGAAGATTTTGCTGGAATGGCTGCCAGTGACCTCCGTCATCGAAAGAGATAAACATCCCGAACTCGGTTCCGGCGTAAAGTAGTCCCTCACGTTCCGGATCCTCTCGCACAACACGTACCGGTGTATCCAACGGGATTCCATTTTTACCGGTGGTGATGCGGACCCAACTCTCTCCATAGTCCCGGGTTCTGTAAACATAGGGCTCGAAATCTCCGAGTTGGTAGCGCAGGATCGACGCGTAGGCCTTGGCGGCCTGGTGAGGCGATACCTCGATATTTTGAACACGACCATGAGGCCCGAGCTTTTTCGGTGTTACATCTTTCCAGTCCCTACCGCTGTTGCGGGTAATATGAATCGGCCCGTCGTTGGCACCCACCCAGATGACACCAGGCTCGTGAGGTGATTCCTGCACATCGTAGATTGTGCTGAAATGCTCTTCACCGGTCACATCGATGGTGATTGGTGTCCCTGAAACCACCTGGGTTTTGGGATCAAAGGCCGTGAGGTCGGGGGAGATCGTTTCCCAGGTCTTGCCACCGTCAGTTGTCATGTGTACGAACTGGGAAGCGTGATAGACCTGTTCGGGGTCGTGGGGAGAGACATGAATAGGCGCCACTCGCTGGAAGCGATAAGCCAGGTCCCTCGGGTTATGTCCATATATATTCCAGAAGCCCACGTAATATTGCTGTTCACTTCCAGTGCGACGATTGTAGATTCCGAAACGCCCCTTACAACCGGAATACACGATGTCAGGATCACCGGGCTTTGGAATCGCTGGACCTGTCTCACACCCACCCTCAGCCTCCCACAGTGCCGTGTAACCTCCGGGCATGGATCGTGGTGGCAGACTTGGTACGGATATCGTGGTGTTGTCCTGTTGCCCGGCATACAGGCGGTAGGGGAAACCGTCACTTACATTCACCTGGTAGAGCTCAGCAGTGGGTTGGTTATGTTGTGTCGACCAGGTCTCGCCACCGTTGACAGTGACGTTTGCCCCGCCATCATTTGACTGGACAAAAACATCAGGGTTGTCAGGATTAATCCACATATCGTGATTGTCGCCGTGAGGGACATCCTGCTTTTTCCAACTATGGCCAGCATCCTCGGACTTCCAGAATCCTTCTGTCATACCCCACAGAATGTCTGGATTAGTGGGATGAGCTTCCAGGTTGCAATAGTAGAATGGGCGAGTCTGAATCTTGTCAAAGTCACTGACCTGACGCCAGTTTTCACCGCGGTCGTCAGAGCGATAGACACCGCCTTTATCCCCCGGTGCCTCGATTAGTACATAAACCCGGTTGGGGTCACCAGCGGACACAGCCAGGTCGGCTTTTCCAAATAGGCCGGAAGGGAGACCCTGACTTAACTGATCCCAGGTATTGCCGCCATCAGATGTTTTGTAGATTCCGCCTTCATAAGCACCACTGATAATGGTCCATGGCTTACGTTCTGCACGCCACATCGTGGCGTAGATTTCATCCGCATTATCAGGCGCAAACTCCAGGTCGACCGCACCGGTTTTGTCTGACAGGTAAAGTACTTTTTCCCATGATTCCCCCCCATCATTGCTTCGATAAACACCGCGCTCGGGATTGGGTGCAAATGGATTCCCAATAGCTGCAACATACACCAGGTCAGGGTTATCGGGGTGAATTAGTACTGCCCCGATGTTTCCCACATCTCCAAGACCACTATGTTCCCATGTCTGACCTGCATCCTTGCTTTTGTAGACACCCTTGCCGATGATCACGTTGCTGCGTAAACCATCGGAACCAGTGCCCACATATATGACATCAGGGTCCGGGTCTGCAACCCGGATTGCACCGATTGACCCGGTCGCGAAGTATCCGTCAGAGATGCTGTGCCATGTCAGGCCGTAGTCCGTGGTTTTCCAGACACCACCTCCGCTGGCACCCATATAGAATGTTGATGGCTGATCGCGATGACCTGCGACGGCGGTCACTCGACCTCCACGTGATGGTCCCACCATACGGTAGGAAAGGTCTGAAAAGAGATCCGGTGAAAACTGGTGAGCAGGTCTCGTCTGTGCGGTGTATGTTTCGGTTGAAATGATCGAGAGTGCAACAAAAGCACCTATTAGGACTGTCTTAAACATTAAAAACTCCTTCGGATTAACCACACAAACATTCTTGTATCTGTCACCTGGTTCATTCCGACCATCGGTGAACCATGTTAACAATACAGCGTAGCGTCATTTGCAGGGCTATCCAATGCGAAATCACGTATTACTTTATCAAGTGATGTTACCAGTTACGTTATCGATGAGTCGGCCCGCATCATTGGCGGTCCGGGCTCGTTGAGACTACTGCTAATTAGTCGCAAGTCGTTGCAAAGTCTGGATAACTTGATCGCCAGTCTTTTTAGCACGGAAGAAAAAAGTACAAATGCACCCATATCCAATGTGATTTCAAATGTGTTTCTGGATTGGTGTATCGGTTCACCAGATATAGCGGGTAATTCCTTGAGCGGAGTCTCAGCGTAGTCAGAATGGTTGCTTGCGCTGGAATCCACCAGGCATCCGGTCCACGTGGTCCCATGCATGGTATCCCGGTCATCCTGAAGGCCAACATCGACACCGCCGACAAGATGGAAACCACTGCTGGTTCATTGGCAATGAAGGGACATCACCCAGGGATAACATTTATGGCTTCAGTTTTTCCCAGGTCATCATGACATCAGGTTCGGTATTGGTCGTGCAGCGAAACAGCTCCAGATTGAAGGGAATTTGATGCCGTGCACTGCCAAGCTCAGTCAGCACCCCGTTAGCAAGTTCCTCGGTTATTGCCATACGAGGCAACCAGGACAAGCCAAAACCCGCTAATACGAATGCTTTAATTGTTTCCGCTGTGCCGGTCTCAATGATGGTTTTCAGGTGTATTGGATGCTGTTGGTCCGTTGCCAGTTTGTTGATCAAATTTGAAAAGGCTGATCCGGGCATATAACCGATAAAAGGTAACGGTTGATCCGCCGTGGCTGGAAATTTATTTAATTGCTCGACCATAAAACTGGTTCTGCAGACGGGTATCAGTACGTCCTGACTCAGAAAAACGGATTAAAAAAGCCCGGAATCATGATCTTTTCTCCCGACGGACCCGCCATAGGCGAGAAGAAAATCCAACTCCTGTATCTTGAGTAATTCCACGAAACCGAGACCTGCCTTAAGCCCTGTTACAAACTGGAATTTGCGTTCGCCGAGGGCCGGTGCAACCTTCTTCAGCCAATGGGGAAGGTAATGAATCGAAAGGTGGTTGGCGACACCCATTGTCAGGGTGCGGGCCTTACCCGCCCCATTTTCGCCATAATCTTCCCGCGTTTTATAAATCGTGCGAATAACAAGGTTTGCAGTTTGAATCAATTGCGCCCCGGCCTCGGTGAGGCTGACGGGGTGTGTGTGTCGATTAATAAGCGATGTACCCAGCCAGTTTTCGAGCGCCTGGATTCGCCTGCTAAAAGCGGACTGGCTGATATGGCGTTGATCAGCGGATTTGGAAAAACTACCCGTATTGGCCAAACTGACAAAATCCTGTAACCATTCCAGTTCCATGTTTTCTAGCGGATTCCTTATGTATCTAAATCAGTGATTTGGATAATATGCGTTTCAGGCATAACTTCAGGCAAAAATAACATCATTAGTCTACATTTGATTGTTATATTAAATCCACATAATTAACAATTTTTTAATATTTGTCAGGGCCCTATGAAAGCTCTTCTAAAAATCCATATACAACAACAATCTATACAGATTAAGCATGTATGCGGGCTACTCATGCACAGTCACCTTTTGGGAGCATTGATCCAATGAGACGAAACACTATTAGCTATGCTATTTCTATTGCGCTTTCCTTGGCGTTCATTGGGCCGGTGATGGCTCAAACCGATCAAACGACAGACGTCGCCCTGGAAGGAGAGGGGCTACTGGAAGAAGTTATTGTTACCGGTTCACGTATACGACGTAATAGCTTTAACGTTTCAACGCCGCTAATTACGTTAGGCAATGACGCAATTTCGGATTCAGGTCTGGGCTCGTTGTCCGAGATTCTAATTGATGAAATACCACAACTTTACGAATCGTCAAGTGACACCAATTCACAATCCAGTGTCTCACAGACAGGCTTGTCAACAATCGACCTACGCCAATTAGGTAGCAATAGAACCCTGACTCTGATCGATGGTCGGCGCACTGTTCCAAATAGTTACAGTGGTAACTATGTCAGTCTCAGCTCCATTCCCAGCTCATTGATTGATCGGGTTGAGATAATTACCGGTGGCTCATCAGCGGCTTATGGTTCAGATGCTGTTGCCGGTGTTGTCAATATCATTACTCAGCAGGACAGAGTTGGCTTTGGCGTTAACGGTCGTTATGGCTGGACACCCGAAGGTGGTGGCGGAGAGACTACGGTCGATGCATATTATGGCCTGAATTTTGGTGATGGTCGTGGCTACGTCTTTATCGGCGCTGAATACCTCAAGAGGGATGACATTGATTGGTCGGACCGTGACCGAGCTTCCATTGAATCAAGTTACGACTATAACACCTCGAAGTTATGTAACGAAAATAACACCGAGGATGGCGACCAGTGTATGCGTGATATTACCCAGGCTGACTGGCGTGAGCGCAGTGATGGCATGCCCGGCGGTGTGTTCGAAGAAAATAAGGCTACCGATGGTTATTGGTACGATGAAAATAATGTTTTACGTGATGACTGGAAAGAAGAGCGCGATGGCATAAACTCACGTCAATGGGACAAGATCCGAATTCCAAGCAAGCGCTACAACATCGCAGGCAAGATCGAGTGGGATTTCACTGATAATACTACTGGTTTCTTCCAGGGGCATTTCAACAGAACCACTTCGGTCAATTATAAATCGCCTGAAGATGAATATGAAGGCGCTTATGTAGGATATACAGACCCCGATACAGGTGAGATTAGCCGTATAAGGCCAGGTTCTATCAAAATCACCAACCCCTATGCCCCGGCAGAAATTGCTGAGAATGCGGGCAGCAGTATCAGCTGGGATCGCCGTTTCTTCGAGGTAGGACAAGTCACTACAGACAATGAGCGCACGACCCGCCGGAGTTGGACAGGGTTACGTGGCAGCATGTTTGATGATGGTTGGGACTGGGAAGTTTCACTTGGATATGGTGACTTCAAGCAGGAACAGATTCGTTACAATGAACTTGATGTGCAAAAAGAAGCGTGGGCACTTGACGCTGAATACGCTGAAGATGGTGTAACCATTCAATGTGCCAGTGAAGAAGCACGTGCAGGAGGCTGTGTACCTTTGAATATTTTTGGTATCGGTTCAATCACCCCTGAAGCGGCGGACTACATTCGCGTCAACCCGACCATCACTTCAAAGCTCAAACAAACCAACGCACTTGGTTACATCACCGGTGACTTGTTTGATATGCCGGCGGGGGCTGTTGCTGCAGTATTCGGACTTGAATATCGTAAGGATACTCTTGATTTGATGACCAGTCCGGGTCAGGCGAATGGCGGAATTACCTTTAATATCGTTCCACAATTCAGTGGTGATATTGATGTTATGGAAGCCTTTACCGAATTTTCATTCCCTTTGACTAGCAGTCTACAAGCCGATATTTCGGCACGTGTTGCAAACTACTCACCCGAAGGTGTTGACACGGTCTTCAGTTACACAGCCGGTTTAATGTGGGAAGTGGCTGATGGTTATCATTTGCGCGGAAACTTTGCGCGAGCACAACGGGCGCCCACCATCACAGAATTGATGTCGCCTCCACGTGGCGATTATGATTCTTACACCGATATTTGTGATGAAGCTACGGCCACCTCGGATGAGCCTGGTCACGATAATTGCCGTCTTGACCCAAAAATTGCGGCAGTTATTGCAGCCGACGGTGAATTTGTAGATGAGAATAACGCTTACTCACCAAACGCTGGTAATGAAGATCTGTTTGAGGAAACCGGTGACACCTGGACGCTTGGCTTCAGTATGGAGCCTGCCTGGTTGGATAACTTCCGTTTTGCTATCGATTACTACAACATCACTGTCACAGATGCGATTGGCTCTTACGGTAATGAGCAGATACTGGATCAATGTTACGCCTCAACAGCGGATTGGGGTCCAACCAATCCATTCTGTACTGACATACACCGTGACGATGAGGGTCAAATTTTTGAACTTCTGCAACGTCAATATAACCTTGAAGAAACCATGACAGATGGTCTTGATGTTACCTTTGATTGGTTATTCGATCTGGGCGGCAGTGGCGACCTCACCTGGAGGGCGAATTACACTCATATCTTCACTCATGAAACGACCTTTGAAACACTTGATGGCTTCGAAACCGTAAGTTATAACAACCAGCTTGACTATGGTATTTTCAAGGATGTTGCATCTACTTCTCTCACCTGGAGAAAGGATGCCTGGAGAGTCCGTTGGTTCGTTAAGTATAAAGGTTCAATTGTTGATCATCAGGACCGTGTTGACGATTACAAGGAACGGTTTGCGGATAATGATGAAAGTTGTGCCGCAGGTGAATCGAGTTGTGTCACGGATCCTGAAGTACCCAAGTATCTGTACTATCCGGCAACCTGGCGTCATGATCTGTCAGCTTCTTACACGATGAATTTAAAGAGTGAATCAACATTGCGTCTTTACGGCGGTGTCAAAAATGTATTCGATGACATGGGACCATTTGTGCCACGCACCGGAGACAATTATGAACACGGTATTGGCAACTTCGACAGCAAGTTTGAAGGTGGTATTGGACGCTTTGTATTCCTGGGTGCCGAGTGGCGTTATTATTGAGTTAATGCAGTAAAATAGTCGTGTTTTCAATAAGTGGACCAGCCCCGCAAAGGGCTGGTCTTTCTTATAAAGGGCTGGCCACCAGGTCAGTACGGCCTAATTGAATAGACACAGAAAGGACAGGAAAAATACCAAAAATGAACCCATTCAGCCGGAACAGGCTACTAGCCGGGATCGGAGCCTGTCTTTGCATACTGATAACAGCTTGCTCAACCACCGTCGAGTATCGAGACGAGACACCCATCTCTTCACCCCAGGGCGAAACATCTACCACCCCGGTCGCCAGGAATGTAATTTTGTTCATTGGCGATGGCATGGGTGTCAGTACCGTGACAGCAATACGTATATTGGATGGTCAACAAAAGGGCATGTCGGGTGAAGAAAACGTTTTACCCTTTGAGCGCTTTCCACATGTCGCTTTATCCAAAACCTACGAAATTAACCAGCAGGTCGGTGAATCTGCCGGCACGGCCACGGCCATCATGGCGGGCCAGAAAACCAGGGCTGGTTTTATTGGTGTCAGTGGTAAAGCTGTGCGTAAAGATTGTGCCTCCTCAAAAAATAATCATCTGCCATCGATACTTGAGCTGTCGGAGTCTGCCGGCAAGTCCACCGGTATCGTGACAACAACCAAGTTATCGCACGCCACACCCGCGTCTACCTATGCCCACGTACCGGAACGCGATTGGGAAAATGACGCTGATCTGACCGATGAGGCCAGGTTGAATGGATGTAAAGATATCGCATCCCAACTGATTGAATTCCCATACGGCGATGGGGTCGAGGTTGCACTGGGTGGCGGACGTGTCAAATTCCTGCCGAATAATATTGCGGACCCTGAAGGTGCTGATATGGAAGAAGGCCGGCAGGACAATCGAAACCTTGCAAACGAGTGGCTTGAGAAGTATCCGAACTCGGCTTATGTATGGAATCAAAGCCAGTTTGACTCAATCGATCCTCAATCCACAGATCACCTGCTGGGACTTTTCAACAACGAACACATGCAATTTGAAGCAGATCGTCTGGATGATCCCGCGGGCGAGCCATCACTGGCGCAAATGACCAAAAAGGCTATTGAGATACTGGCGCGTAACCCAAACGGCTATTTCCTGATGGTTGAAGGTGGCCGCATCGATCATGCACACCATGATTCAAATGCTTATCGTGCACTGACCGATGGCATTGCATTCGCTGATGCTGTGCAGGTTGCAGATGAAATGACCGATCAGGCGGATACACTGATTATCGTAACCGCCGATCATTCCCATACATTTACTCTCGGTGGTTATCCGACCCGCGGTAATCCGATACTGGGTAAAGTTATTTCGAATAACTCAAAAGGCGAACCCAGAACTACTTACAAGTTAATGGACGATGATAAACCCTTTACTACCATTGGCTACCAGAGTGGCCCTGGTGGTGCCTGGGTGGGCGGTCCACGACCGGACCTCACTGAGGTTGACACAACCGATGACAAGAACTTCATTCAACAGTCCGGATTGCCGGCCGAGGATGAAACGCATGGCGGTGAAGATGTTGCCGTTTATGCACGTGGACCTGGTGCTGAAGAAATACATGGCGTCATCGAGCAAAATGAAATTTTCCATGCAATTGACGCGGCGGCCGGGTTGACCGTTATATCTGCAGAGTAAAACCGGACTCTCTATAAAAGAACAAAACTGGCAATGGCCACACCGGATGTCACTATCGTCAGCAAGGTCAGGTAGCTGATGCCGATCAGGGTGAATTTCCCAAGGGTCATAAGCCAGCTTTGTCGATACACCACACGCAAAGAAATCAGAATCCAGATGCTGATGACTATCGCCAGCCACCCGGCTGCGGTTGCAGCCATCGTGTACTCATAACTGCTGAGCAAGGCAGCTACCAGGTTTGCCAGAAATATCAATATCAGGCTAACGAACAGGAATGAGTGATTGTGAAGTGATGTGAATAATCCCATCACCCTTTGGGACATTGGCGATTTGAATCGCATCAGTGGTGCGTAGCGGAATCTGCGGCCTTGCATGTAGTCCCGGGTCAATGGCCCTGTTTGAACAGCAGTGGTTTGATGGTTCGCATAAATCGCGAATCGAGATCAAACAAATCCTCCATCAGGTCCCTGAGCAGGACCGGGAAGAAACGCATGAAATTTCGGTCAGGTTGGCCACAGTAGTAACAGAATGGGCCTTTTAGTTCGGTTCCACAGTTCAGGCATTGAGCAGAGCCTGCCAGTTTTTTCGCCGCCAGTGTCAGTGAGTTGTCAGCTGAAGGTACAGGTAAACGCTCGTCTGAACTGAATTCACTGTCTATTGGTTGTTCAGAATTCACACTAGACACCCTCTATTCCTGCTAAATCTCTCATGATACGGCCACTTTCATGTACTACAATGCTCGCTCACGCCAGATTGTAGCCAATGAACAGCATTATCACACATAAGAAAAATCATCCCGCGGAAATTCTGCGCACATTGCAATTGGCTGTGCCCGTTGTGATAGGTATGGTTGCAAGCTTTAGCATGAACTTTGTCGATACGCTGATGGCCGGCAGGTTGCCGGACAAGGAAATCGCCCTGGCGGGTATCGCTACCGGTGGGGCAATATGGTCGGCTGTTGTGATGTTTGTTTTGGGGCTGTTGATGGCTTTGCAGCCGGTGGTTGCGCAACTGGATGGTTCCGGTAACCGGTCGGAAGGTGGAGCCGTAGTCCGTCAGGGAATGTGGATTGCACTTGGTTCTGCCATTCCGTTTGTGCTGGTTTTGTTATCAGGTGGCGTTACCCTGCAATGGATGGCGATTGACGCTGATATCATTCCTACCTCGGTCGCTTATATGGATGCGCTGTCCTTTGGTGCACCGGCGATATGCCTGCTTTTAATGTTGCGGTTTTTCAGTGAGGGCAGTGGCTTTACCAAGCCGACCATGTACATGGGTTTGCTGGGTATTTTGTTAAATGTCCCGCTCAATTATATCCTGATGTTCGGCAAACTGGGTCTGCCGGTACTCGGCGCTAAAGGCTGTGGCTATGCCACTTCAATTGTGATCTGGGCGCAGTTGGCAATGATGTTCTGTTATGTTCGCTGGCACTCTCACTTCAGGGAATATGGATTATTCAAACGCTGGGACTGGCCGCAGTGGCTATCCATTTCGAAGTTGCTCAAAATTGGTTTACCTATTGGAACGGGTATTTTTGTTGAAGGAAGCCTGTTTATCGGTGCAGCTTTACTTATCGCCCGCCTCGGTGCTCTACCGGCATCAGCTCACCTGATTGCCATCAATTTCTCCGCCCTGATGTTCATGGTGCCACTGGGTCTTGCCAGTGCCGTGACAACAAGGGTCGGTAATGCCCTGGGTAGGAGTGAGCCGGAGGCTGCGCGTTATGCGGGTTTGATTGGCTTGTTGATAGTGCTTTTTACCCAGACCATGAGTGCGGCAGCGATGTTCCTGTTTCCGGAATTCATTGTGCGGATTTACACCGGCGATGCGGCGATTACTTCTATTGCCGTGAGCTTACTTTTCTACTCTGCCATTTTCCAGTATGCAGATGGAATCCAAATCTGTGCGGCGGGTGCATTGCGAGGTTTGAAGGACACGATGGTACCCATGTTCATCAATATTTTTTCATATTTACTGATCGGTCTGAGTGTGGGTTATTACCTCACATTCAACAAGGGTATGGGTCCTGCCGGTATGTGGATTGGCATGATAACGGGATTGTCATTTGGCGCAGTTTTACTGTTGGGTCGGTTTCTGATTAAAAGCCGGAACCTGATTCGCGCGGGAAATATTACCTGATTATTGCCAGCGTCATCCCGGCCTTCGCCGGGACGACGACGGTGCTTGGTTATCGTAGGGTGGGTAACTTGTTACCCACGGGTTTAAAGAAATACATTTGAACCCTTTGAAACAACAATCGTGGGTAACAAGTTGCCCACCCTGCGGCTTATGCCTCGGAGTCGGTTTCGATTTTGGCTGGCTCTTTCGGAGCAACCTTATTCTTGAGCTGTTGCAATTCAGCTTCAATTTCCGGGCTGCTCGGGGTGTCTTCCGCTGCCCAGACGTTGGTTGAATCACCGCCGACCTCGTAAGAACGGACGCGGGCTTCGAGTCTGTCAACTTGCGACTGTAAGCGGTCGAAACGACCCATGGCACGACGGACCTTACGCTCACCTGGTGAAAGGTCCTGCTCTTTGTATTTCACAGGTCCCTTTCCAGTGGTCGTTTTACGGGTTTTGATTTCCTTCAATTTCGACTTGGCTTCAGCCAGCTTGGTTTTGAGCTGGGCCATGTCGAATTCAAGCTGAGTGACACGAGCGTCAAGGCTCTTGGATTCATCAGCGGCAGACTGCAGTGCCTGTTCAAGCTCAGCTTTGGCCTTTAATGCGGTTCGTGCCAGGTCATCGCGATTGGTTTCCACGGCTTTTTGTGCCCGTGCAGTCCATTCTTCTATTTCACGTCCATAACGTTCCTGTAAACGTTGCATGTGAGTTTGTTCGGCGAGAAGATCGGCACTGGCAAGACGTGCGTCTTCCGAGGCGTCTTCCATATCCCGTATGAGTGCCCGTAACAGCTTCTCCGGGTCCTCTGCTTTCTCAAGCAGTGAATTGACATTCGCGGCGATAACATAGCGTAAGCGAGAAAAAGATCCCATTGTTCAGTCTCCTGTCGTTGATTTGCTTATTTATTTAGATGCAGAATTCATGCCATATAAATAAGTATATGAATAACAATGAGATACGATATTGGTCGAAATCCTAATCGGCTGGAAAGTGGTGTTTCTGGCAAACTGTTGGCCTTTTCACCATCGATGCTGGTGTTTTATGACCTTCGGCAGATTGTGATTCACAGTCACTGTTCATACAATAGTCCACTGATTTTCAACAGGCGATACCATGGCTAACCAACGTTCTTTTCTTTCCAGGTTCTTGCTGGGCATTTGGCATTTTGTAAACGGCAGCAGAAAGGTCTTTCTGAATCTGCTTTTTGTACTGTTTGTATATTTTGTTTACATTGCCGTCCAACCACAGGAATTGTCTCGTCTCAAGTCTGATTCCACCCTGGTTATCCGTCCATACGGCATGATCGTAGAACAATACACGACGACTCCGCTGGACCGGGCATTTCAGGAGGCCACAGGCCAGGAGCAGTCAGAGACCCGCTTGCGTGACATGCTGGAAGCCATTCATCGTGCTGCAGGTGATTCCGATATCACCCAACTTGTTATTGACCCGAACTACATGTGGGGCATAGGGCTGGCCGCCTTGAATGATCTTGAACATGCGCTCGCTGCCTTCCGGTCCACCGGCAAAGCGGTGATTGCACTGGCGAGCCAGCTTGACCAGAACCAGTACTACCTGGCTGCGCTTGCTGATGAAATCTGGCTTGACCCTAACGGCACAATCTGGATTGACGGTTATTCGAGCTATCGGCAGTTTTATCGTGAAGGTCTGGATAAATTGGCGGTGGAGATCAACCTGTTCAGGGTCGGCAAATTCAAATCGGCGATGGAACCCTTTATTCGCGATGATATGTCCGATGAGGCGAAGCAGGCCGGTAAATTCTGGTTGAACAATCTGTGGCAGCAATATGTCGAGGCGATCTCCAAACACCGGGGTTTGATACCGGAAACCTTTCAGGAATCAATCGACGACATGCCCAACCTGATCGAAAGTGTTGATGGAGATTTCACAAAATATGCGATGAATCTTGGTTTGGTGGATCGTTTGATGACTGCACCCGAGGGACGCCAGGAACTGGCAAGGCGGGGTGCGCCCAACCAGGCAGGTGACGGCTA
>RCNB010000349.1_pt1 | contig 31807 bp, 31 predicted proteins | sample 2041321 | NCBI WGS metagenome assembly RCNB01 (sample SAMN09708232, study PRJNA481090) | Marine sediment metagenome, whole genome shotgun sequencing project.
ATCAAGATGTCCTCTTCTTCAAATGACATAATGAATATTTTGAGGGAAGATGAGGTTTTCAAAGAACTTATAAATTATAAGATTCGTGGACAAACCCGCCTCATATAGTTTTTTATTTATACTCCTATAAAAATCCATTTTTTGAAAATCAGTTTTACTTAATTGTGTGGGGGAACCGGGCTTTTTACATCATTTCAATTTGCATGAGCTGTATTTGGTCCCCCTCACACCCCAAATACTACAAATGACTTCATTGAGGAATCGAGTCAGTAATGGAAGGCCCATTATATTTTAATCCAAATTCCCCCAACGATTCTTGTAATGAACTTTGGATAAATAAAGTTTTACTATTTTTTAAAGAAGAAAATGTACGAATGGTTGTAAGGGATGATCAAGGAGAACAAACCAGTTAGCACTCTAGTTTTATTTGCTGTTCTGATTGGCGACAATTTATGCTAAACCAGAAACTATCTTTAAATACGTCAGATAAGTACAAAAATAAACAACACCCCTGCAATTACAGGTTGATGAAGCAGATAGATAGCTAGTGAGTGTTTGCCAACCCATGAAAGCGTTGTGAATGATTTATATTTTGACAAATCGGGGAGAAAAAATCTTCTTTTATTGTCTTTGTAGAGTATGCCCCCCAATACAATTCCTACTAATGTTGCTCCAAACCAAGGAATCAATGGAAAATAATCGATAGTGTAACTCCAAATGTTTGCTTGGTGAAGCCCAATAACTAGATGAAATACTGTTGGATTTTCAAGGGGGTACCGCCCTATCATAATGCCAGCGAGGATTATTAAGGACGCAAATAAGATGTTGTAGTATTTCAATCTTATAAAAGGTATGCTTAATATGATGGATAGGCCGATGAAGTGTAATACCCCAAAAATGATTGGACGATCTGGCATGAATATAACAGTTACTATTGTTATGGCCATTCCAAATCCAAATATTTTTAACCCCCTTAGGATAAGATGCCTGTCGTATTTTTTTTGTTCTTGTGGAGTTTTACTAAGATTTTTGTTTTTACCTACAACTAGACATATGCCAACTAATAGGAAAAATACAGGTGGGACAGCCTCTTGGAACTGGTATATTTGATGGTTTAGATGAACAATTCCGAAATAATCTAAATCCCATAGGAGGTGAAAGAAGATCATGAGGGCGATTGCGATCCCTCTTAGTACATCTAATTCTATGAATCTACCAGAGGATTGTCTGTTTGTTTTCATTTTATTTAAGTCGGTAGACATATTCTCCATTACCTTTGAATTCCACTGCCGTACTACTATTATCCTGATAAACTTTTTCATTAATGAATCAAGATGCACTATCTCAAAAACCTTTCCTTCTGAAAAACATATGACAATGGCAAATCAATTAAAGTTTTTGAAAGGTGGTAAAAAACGATCTTAAACATACTGTTTTTCACTCATTTCCACCTTCTTTTCACCTCCTATATTGGTCTCTAATGTTAGCCAAAAAGAAACAACGTCTGCATAAAATACATATAGCTCATTGTAAATACAAGTTTGAGACGGATGGGATTAAAATGATAAATACCATAGAACAATTTGGCCGAAATGCTGGGAGACTATGGGAAATGCTTGATGCATGCGGCCCTCTTTCAGAATCTCAGTTAATGGAGTTCACCAGTCTTAGATCATATGAATTTTATGTTGCAGTTGGATGGTTGGCACGAGAAAACAAGATAGTTAAGGACGACACATTGTATAGACTTGATGAAACTAATTTGACTTTTGAAATCGGAGGAAATGCCGGTAAAATATGGGGTGCACTTCGTACACAAAGAGAAGCCGACATACCATATATATCAAAATTGACACAGATGAAAATGAGTGATGCTTACTGTGCACTAGGCTGGCTGGCTAGGGAAAACAAGATACAGATGAAGACCGTAGACGAAAACAACATCAAATGAATTTTTAATTCAGCCAACATAATTAGGCATTTCTTTGTCATCATCCTTCTTACTGTTGGGTTTTGCATCAAGTACATCAATTGCAAGGATTGCATGTAGCGGTACGATTCTGATTTTATCTGTCATATTACCATGATCCTTATCTAGTTTCATTATCAGCCCGATTTCATCAATGCCAATGGTCATAAATCCTTTGAATATCCCCTTGGTTTCAAGTGCGCTATCTCTTCCACCAATTGAGATTATGTTATATTTTGACCCGTCTGTTAGTTCCATCTCCGGTTTTTTGTTCATTCAATATCTCTCCTTTGTTTTTCAATAAGGTTCTGTAAGTGCTCTACGGTCTTACCGTAATTCTCAATCGCTACTTTAAGGTGTGCCTCTACGAAGTTCCAAGCTTTTTGAAGATTTCCATATCTTATACGATATGCTTTCTTATTCTGCTTAGTTATTTCATCAAACACCTGTATCTCTTCAAGGATGTCAAAACCCTTGAGTTTGTTAAGATGTCTGTATACTGTGGGTCTTGATGTCTTGAGATCAACTGCAATTTCATCAACAAACCATGCCTTAGTAGGGTGTTTAAGAAAAAAATCAGCAAAAATTTTGTAGGGAATAGAAGGATCTGCTCCTTTTGAGAGATAACCTATCTGTTCAAAAAACGTCTTCGCAACAATATCCGGATCGTCCTCACCAACTAATGGTGTGTTACTTTTAACCTGTAGTTCAAATACCATATAATATCTATCCTCGTAAACTGAATGCATTATCCAATTTATAAGGTTTGTTTAACTATGAAACGTAGGAAGAGTAAATTGGTATAGGATGCGGCTTGAAATCATATAATTGACAAATATTTGTCTAGCTCCCATTGTGTAACCTGGGTACGATATTCGTTCCATTGTTGACGTTTCACATGTAGGAAGTTCTTGAAAATATGTTCACCAAGCGTTTCTTTTAGCAATGTGCTCTCCTCCATAAAAGAAAGTGCATGTCCTAGGCTTTCAGGCAACTGTCCGATATTATGTTTTTCTTTTTCCGTTTCTGATAAGGCATAAATATTTTTTTCAACAGATGCCGGAGGTTCTAGATGATCTTCCATTCCTTTTAATCCTGCTGCAAGCATAACGGCAAACTGCAGATAAGGGTTACCTGATAGGTCGGGATTTCTCAGTTCGCATCTAGTGCCATTTCCTCGTTCTGTGGGTATGCGAATTAATGTACTTCGATTTCTGTTGGCCCATGAAATGTAGGTAGGTGCTTCGTATCCAGGAACAAGTCTCTTATAAGAGTTTACTGTGGGGTTGAGAATACAATTAATTTCCTTTACGTATTTCAATAGGCCTGCGATAAAATGCCGTGCAATACCGCTCAGTTGATTCTCATCATTGGGATCATAAAATGCGTTATTCCCATCATGTGTAAAAAGTGACATATGAGTGTGCATCCCTGACCCATTTAACCCATATATTGGTTTGGGCATAAACGATGCGTGAAGATTATGCTTCGAGGCAATTACCTTTGTAATGTACTTTAATGTGATCACTCGGTCAGCCGTAGTAATCGCATCTGCATATCGAAAATTTATTTCGTGCTGACCGGCCGATGCTTCGTGATGTGAAGTATATGTTTGTATCCCTAGTTCTTTCAAAGCAATAGAAATATCTGCACGAACACCTTCTGCTAGATCGCGATGTGATAAATCAAAATAACCTGCAGAGTCATTAGGCACTAACGTTGTTTTTTCCCCATCTTTTTTAAACAAAAAGAATTCGCATTCTGGGCCAGTATTGAAAATATAACCCAGTTCCTTAACTTTATTTACAGTTTTTTCTAAAACGTATTTCACATCACCAATGAATCGTTGTCCATTTGGTTCGTAAATGTCACAATTAATTTTCGCGGTTTTTCTTTTCTCAATACTTTCTGGAAGTATCACAAAACTTTTTGGATCAGGTTTTGCAATTTTATCTGATTCCTCAATGGTTGCATAGCCTGCAATAGAAGAACCATCAAACGGCATCCCTTCATCCAGCGCTTCCTCCAATCTATTTAAGGGGATCACTATGTTTTTTGGAAAGCCAAGGATGTCGATAAACTGTAATCGAACAAAAATAACATTCTCGCTTTTGGCAATTGATAATATATTATTCTCATCGACGTGTATTACATCATCTTTAGTTTTAATTTCAGATTCCATCTCTACTACCTCCATCACCTAAAAATCAACGAGACCATGTATGCAATATCATCTCGACTTAAAAATTAATCGCAAGACGAACAATAGAAAAAAATCAACAGATAATTATTTATCATTTTTAAAATCTAAAATCCATGCCCCTCTATTTTATTACACAAAGTCTATAGCTAATTAACAAATTATTTATTAACACTAATTCATAACTGATAAATAATGACAATCAAAATTTTAATAACTGGCGGAACATTTGATAAGGAATATAAGGAGTTAACTGGCGAGTTATTTTTTAGAAACACGCACGTACCTAATATGCTAGAGTTAGGAAGGGCAAAGATTGATGTAAAAATAAGGACATTGATGCTGATTGACAGTTTAGAAATGACTGACAAACATAGAGCTATTATATTAGAAAAGTGCCGAAACGCCAAAGAGGCTGAAATAATAATTACGCACGGTACAGATACAATGGCAGAAACTGCGAAATTTTTAGGGCAGAATATCAAAGATAAAACAATAATTCTAACCGGCGCTATGATACCATATGCATTTGGAAGTTCTGATGGTCTCTTTAATTTGGGAAGTGCTTTATCCTTTGCTCAATCTCTGCCACGTGGAGTATATATTGCTATGAATGGTAAATACTTTTACTGGCATAATGTTAGAAAAAACAAAGAAACAGGAGTGTTTGAAGAAAGTTTAAAGAATTAATATTTGAAAATGGGGAGGAAAAATGTATAAAGAACACCATGAATTTGAAGAGCCTGATGATAGGACAATAATTTGGCGATATGTAGATTTCACAAAGTTCGTATCTTACTTGGATAAAAATGCATTATTTTTTGTTAGAAGCGATAAATTATTTGACATATATGAAGGGAAATATACCGAGGTAGATGTAAAACTTTGGAAGGAAATATTAAAACCTAAGATAAAAATGAAACAAGCAGAAATATATAATGAGTTTAGAAAAATTGTTAATTTAAGTAGTTGGCATATGAATGAAAATGAATCAGCGGCCATGTGGGAAATATGTCTCCAAAGTAATGAAGGTGTTGCCATACAATCAACATTTAAACGATTGAAAGATAGTTTTACTCCTCATAAAGAAGACGAGGTTCACATCGGTAAAGTGAAATACATTGATTATAAAAAGGACAGTATACCTAATGGAAATATATTCAATCCATTTCTATATAAACGCAAAGCCTTCGTGCATGAAAGAGAGCTGAGAGCAGTTATTGTGAAGTTTGCCCCACATGAGGAAACAATTGGAAAGCATATTTTGTATGTTGATCCGAAATGGTTTGGAATCCATGTTAAGACGGATTTAAATGTCTTAATCGATAAAATAGTTGTTTCTCCAAATGTTCCTGATTGGTTTATAGATTTAGTCAAATCTGTTGTAAAAAAATATGAACTAAATAAAAAGGTAGAACCATCTGAATTATCTAAAGGTCCGCCATATTAAGATTATTTTTTATTGTGCAGTTTAAACATTAGCACGGATTATTGTGCAAAGCCAACTTTAGGAGCAAAATGGACTTTAGATGCAAAAACACTCGCTGTTACTGAAGAAGGTACATCTTGGAGAATGCAATGTCACGGTATGGCCGAAAACTCTCAAAGAAATATGCAAGAAGAAAAACATCCGCATCCTGGATAATCTTGGAAAATCACCTATTTTAAAATATTGTGGGCTGGGCATAACTGGCCTTTTTTAATTTTTTGGCTTTAAAATTAAAGCTCTCCCTCGTCTTCCATCAAGTTTAATTGTTAATGGTGATGACAATCGTATATGTTTTACAAACTGTAATTCAGTTTGTGATTCCTGATTGTTTAACCAGTCCCAGTCAATGAAGCTTTCCCGGGGATTTAGCGTTGTATTTATGTAACCTATTCCTTTAGAGATGATGTTTTGGAAGAAATGTGTTCCCTGTGTAGGTTTTATATTAAAATCTTTAAGTGCTGTTTCTACCATGACTTTAACATTTGATATTCCGCTCCAACGTACAGGCATCCCAAGCCATCTGTCCTGCGTCCCCCATCTTCCTGGCCCAATTAATAAATATGGTTCCGAAGTAAGGTTCTTGTTTATCTTCCTTATCTGTTCAGCGATTTCAATTGTTTTTGATGAATCAAAACTTTTTGGCGGAACATATACGATGTTCTGAACCGAATCGATAATTTCATGCCCTAGTGCTTTGTTTGAATGAATCAGAACATTTTTCATATTTATGTCCTTGTCATTCCAAACTATTCCAGAATATTCTCTAGATATCACCATGGGTCGTATCTGAAGAATTACAAATGAAGGTGGTTTTTTGTTTTCCTTGTCGAAGTTTACCGCGAATTCAATCTCAACGGGACACCCCATCCCTTTTTCACCTGTTTTAAGGATGTCAATAAGTATTGATGCCAATGGAAAAACATCATATTTTAATATCCCTGCAAACGTTATCAAAGGGGGGCCTTTTTCATTGTAACCATCTCTTATCATCCCATCATTCTCATCATATGTGCTAGCAATATATTCAAGTGTACCATCATTTTTTATGTCAGCAACATTTATCTTTTCAAGAGTAGCATCCTCTTTTTCCGATAGGTTGATTTTTTGTTTTTTCACGTTCAAAGCATAAAGCTCTCGTTGAGTATTTTCAATAACTGATATGGGTGTTGAGAAATCAGGGATAATTTCAGGATAACGTGGGGAAAATCTTAACACTTTTTCACCACCTACAATAGAATAGCCAAGACCTACTGCGATACTTACCATCCCATCCTCTCTTTTTTGATGAGAAACAGGGTAATAATTATATGACTGTGCGACTCCTGAAAAGGTAGGATAGAAGCGTCCATTGTGTTCATTACCTACCAACTCCTGGATAATAACTGCCATTTTTTCCTCTTCGGTCTTAGCCGAGGTCGATTCAATGTAGGTTTTTGCTTCTTTGAAAAACATCGATGCGTAAACAAGTTTTATTGCTTGGCACAACTGTTTTAACCGCACTTTATCATCCCTGTGGTTGTTTGGAAGCATATAGGTAGCGTACACCCCTGCAAAGGGGTGGTTTTGCGAGTCTTCCAAGAGGCTTGAAGACCTGACTGCCAGAGGAGATTTAAAGTGTTTTAATAGTTTAGATAGCTTGCTTTTCAAATCTTTAGGGAGATCACCATTTAGGAATGCTTTAGCTATTGCGCTATCGGGAATATCTTTGTTATTATTCATGAATTTTTGGAGATTGTTATCTAAGATGAATCTATCAAATTCCTCAGTTCCAATTCCAACAGTGCTTGGTACTGTAATATTAACATTTTTATACTTCTCTCCAAAGTTATGTCTGGCTAAAAGCGATCTTATAAACGCAATTCCACGGCCTTTGCCCCCTAGAGAATCTCCACCGATTCTGGTAAATGATGCGCCAAACTCAAATTTTTGCTGTGGAAAATCTGTTATGACGCCAAGCTGTTTCTCTCTTCGACTTTCATTAAACACATTTATCAAGTATTTTCTCATTTCAATCAGACTTGTGAAATCGGATACCTTCTGTGGGCGAAGCTTCCTTGCTAGTTTGAATTCAGATCGTGCCATTAGCCAGTTGGAGAAATCATCTCTATTTGCATGGAACTTTATGGTTTCTAGAGGTATTTTTTGAAGAGCTTTTTCAAACTCTTTCAAATTGGAAGCACGAGCTATTTCGACGGCCGACTCATGAAATGAAATATCTGTTTTGGCTTGCTTTTTTACATGTTTTGGCAATAAAAATACGAAATCTCCAAAGCCAAGGTGTTTTAAAAGGAAATGATTAAAATCTTGTAGGAGTGAAGCTGAGTTTTTATGGATAAAATATGCACCAACCTCTTCCGCTCTTTTTCTATTCCTCTGATCTGTGGACTGTAATAATGTTGGTACGTGTCTATTATCCTCCTTAATTAGCCGAATGAATTTGTGACCTGCATTTGGATCGGGCTTTCCATTTCTATTAAACTTGATGTCAGAAATAATTCCAAGAATGTAGTTTTTATATTCTGCATATAGTTTCATTCCATCCTCAAAGTTATCAACAAGTAAAATTTTAGGGCGAGCTCTCCTTCTCAACAGCCTTTGCATCTCATTAAGATCCTCAGAAATCGACCTCTGTGTTTGCCTTACAAATTCACTGTAGATTATAGGAAGAAACGTTGAATAATATCGAATAGAATCTTCAAGCATTATGATTACTTGAACGTTACTATTGGCTGTATCATATTTGACATTAATTTTATCTTCAACATATTTGATAATTGCTATAACGAGACTTGTATCTCCATACCAGAAAAATGCTTTGTCAACGCCCTCTTCGCCGACATGTTGCTGACAAACATGCAAATCAGCCGCGTCGGTGGCAAGAATAATTACAGGTAAATTCGGACATTCTTTTTTTATTTTTCTACCAAATTTAAAAGGATCCATACCAATGTTTTTTGACATGGTAATAACAAGATCATACTTTCGTGATTTTGCTTTTGAAAGTGCCTCCTTCCCAGAGGCAACCTGGGTCACTCTAGGGGGAGAACTAAGAAGAAGGTGTCTGTATTCTCCTATGACCATTTCAGATATAAGGCCTTCTTCTTCAATAATAAATGCATCATATAAACTTGAGACAAGGAGAATTTCCCTTACTTTGAAAGGCATAAGATTATGAAAAATCTGAAAGGGAAATTCACAATTTCCTTCTGTATTTTTCCGCGAGTCTGAAATATCAAAGCAAGATTCTTCTTTTTTCATATTTTCACCTAGTGCATGGCAAGTTTCAGATAAGAATTTTTTTATTGTAGCAAAGGAAATTAAAAAGGGTTAATGAACTCTTCGGGTAAATGCAGATATTATAATCCACGTAGCCCCTCGGTGCTCTGCATTGGTTGGAGAAGCAACTTTTAGGTGATTCTTTATCACTTGGGCATCAATAAAGCTTTAATAGGAGGTATTGATACGGAAATCACCGAAATTTGGGAGGCTTATTATGGAAAAAAATGTCGAAGCATTCATGGAAAAAATTATAGAAAAGAACCCAGGTGAAAAGGAATTTCACCAGGCAGTACAGGAAGTGGCGGAAAGCTTAATGCCATTTATCGATAAAAATCTTAGATACAAAAAAGCGAAAATTCTTGAAAGAATAGCAGAACCAGAGCGAGTGATCATGTTTCGCGTCCCTTGGCTGGATGATGTTGGAGAAATACAAATCAATAGAGGTTATCGTATCCAAATGAATAGTGCGATAGGTCCATACAAAGGCGGACTTCGTTTTCATCCAAGCGTTAGTTTAAGTATTTTAAAATTTTTGGCGTTCGAACAAGTATTTAAGAACAGTTTGACCACACTTCCTATGGGTGGTGGAAAAGGAGGATCTAATTTCAATCCTAAAGGAAAATCGGACAATGAGGTAATGAAATTCTGCCAGAGTTTCATGAGTGAATTGCAAAGGCACATTGGTCCAAATACAGATGTTCCTGCAGGAGATATTGGGGTTGGAGGCCGTGAAATTGGATATTTATTCGGCCAATACAGAAGGTTACGAAACGAGTTTACAGGTATTCTAACCGGCAAGGCACGTAACTGGGGCGGAAGTCTAATTAGACCAGAGGCAACAGGATATGGTTGTGTATATTTTGCTCAGGAAATGTTGAAAACTAAAAAAGAATCTTTCAAAGGCAAGATTTGTACTGTATCTGGCTCGGGAAACGTAGCCCAGTATTCTATTGAAAAAATAAATGAATTAGGTGGAAAGGTAGTTACCCTATCTGATTCGTCTGGTATGATTTATGATCCCAATGGAATTGATGAGAAAAAGTTAGCATACGTTATGGAACTTAAAAACATTAAACGTGGGCGTATCAAAGAATATGCAGAAAAATATGGGTGTGAATATTCTGCAGGTAAACGTCCATGGGATGTAAAATGTGATATGGCATTTCCTTCTGCAACACAAAATGAAATAAGTAAAGAAGAAGCGCAAACTCTTGTGGATAATGATTGTATTTGCGTGTCTGAAGGTGCAAACATGCCTACTGTACCAGAGGGGGTAGAAATCTTCTTGAACGCTAAGATTTTATATGGTCCAGGAAAGGCTGCAAATGCAGGAGGAGTTGCTACGAGCGGTCTAGAGATGTCTCAGAACAGCATGAGAATGTCTTGGAGTAGAGAAGAAGTTGATCAGAAGTTACATAATATAATGCGCAACATACATGAATCCTGCGTTAAATATGGGAAAGAAGGCAATTATGTCAACTATGTGAATGGGGCAAACATTGCTGGATTTGTAAAGATTGCAGATTCAATGCTTGACCAGGGACTTATTTAAAAACGTTATATTCCCATAATTACTTGGTCATTTCACGAATAAGTTGATGACCTCTCCCTATTGGGTAGATAAGAAAATGCCCAAAATGCGTTTAGCACACAATCCGCATGAGCGTTACTCTCCAAATTGCTGTTTGGGATAGTTCATTGATAAGTTTAAGGAGATAGTAAATATGGCAAAAGAAGGATATAATCCATTTAAAATGGCACAGAAGCAGTTTGATAGAATTGCAGACAAGCTAGATTTAGATGAAGCAACCCGTGATCTCTTAAGAAATCCTCTAAGGGAATATCATCTTACGATACCTGTAAAAATGGATGATGGAACTGTGAAGATATTTAGGGGATTCAGAATACAGCACAATGATGCAAGAGGTCCCTGTAAAGGAGGTATAAGGTTCCATCCACAAGAGACAATTGATACTGTTCGTGCTCTTTCAATGTGGATGACTTGGAAATGCGCAGTAGTTGATATACCTTTAGGGGGAGGCAAAGGTGGAGTAATATGCGATCCGCACGATCTTTCTGAGAAAGAACAGGAAAATCTATGTAGAGGGTGGATTAGACACCTATCAAGGGATATAGGGCCAGTGCGTGATGTGCCTGCTCCTGATGTAATGACAAGCAGCCAACACATGCTGTGGATGATGGATGAATATGAAACCATAACGGGGGGTAAATATCCTGGAGCAATAACTGGAAAACCTGTTGAGCTGGGTGGGTCGCTAGGTCGTACTGAGGCAACGGGTTATGGACTAGTATATATGCTTAGAGAGGCACTTAAAGAAATGGATATGGAAGCTGCCAAAACAACAGCATCTATAGAGGGTTTTGGAAATGTCGCTCGGTATGCTGCGGAATTATTCATAGAATATGGGGGAACTGTTGTATCGGTTTCATGCTGGGATCAGATTGATGGCTGTGCATATAGCTATTACAAAGAAAAGGGAATTGATTTAGATGAACTCCTTAAGATTACAGATCACTTTGGTACTATTGATAAAAGAAAAGCGGAGAAGTTAGGTTATAAAGCTCGTCCTGGCAATGATTGGCTTAAGCACGAAGTCGACATATTAATACCAGCTGCTTTGGAGAACTCAATTACGGAGGAAAACGTAGATGAGATTAAATCCAGCGTTAAGATAATCATAGGTGGCGCCAATGGTCCCATTACTCCAGAAGCTGATGACATACTCGAAAAAAGAGGCGTTATTGTAATACCAGATTTCTTAGCCAATGCAGGTGGTGTTGTTTGTAGTTATTTTGAACAGGTTCAGAATAACCAAAACTACTATTGGCTTAAAGAGGAGGTCCTTGGTAAACTCGATAACAAAATGACGGATGCTTTTTATGATGTCTGGGAACTTTCAAAGCGTAGAAAGATGCGAGTAGGCGATGCTGCGTACATGATAGCAATCTCGAGAGTTGCTGAAGCATGTCAGTTGCGAGGATGGGTCTAGATTTAAACTAAGAATATGTGTGTCAATGATAAAGAAAAAAAGATTATATCAAAGGTAGAAGAGATAACGGGCATCAGATTAAAAATTGATAGTGGATTAATTGCTGATAAAGCAACAAAAGACATAAGAAAACCTACAGAAAATAGTTCGAGATCCAATGAAATTGTTTTTAAAGATGAGAATGGAAAGGAACTAGCTAGAGTACAAAATCTAAAAGATTTTGAAGAGGTTTTATTGTTTCTAAATGGGAATGTTATTTTAAAGCATGCAAAAAATAATGATTTTTCAAAATGGTTAGGAGCTATAGGTGAAATTGAACTTGCTGACAAATTTAAATCAATAGAACATGACTTTGAGGACGCTGAAAAACTAAGGAAAATAATAATTGATCTATTAGAGGAACACAGATATTCCCTCAACCAGGCTTCTGTGACAAATTTCCAACGTTATGCTCGTGAACCACATACAAAAATAAACCGAATAGGTGAAGGGGCGCTTGGTGGAAAGGCAAGAGGATTGACTTTTTTGGCTGAACTCATATCGAAGTATATATCTGATGATATGTTTCCTGGTTTAAGAATCACGGTTCCTAGAAGTATTGTGTTAACAACAGATGTTTTCGATTCCTTTATCGATCGTAATAATCTATCGGATCCGAATTTATATCGCCTGTCAGATGAAAGAATAGCTTCTAAATTTATGGATGCTAGTTTACCTGCAACCATTATTGGCGACCTCCGCTCCTTTGTTAAAAACACTAGAAAACCACTTGTTGTCAGATCATCCGGGCTCCTTGAAGATTCACTTTTGCAGCCTTTTGCAGGTATATATGCTTCCATATTACTCCCAAATGAGTCATGGGCGACAGATCTTAGATTTCAAGAAATCTGTAACGCTATAAAATATGTATATTCTTCAACTTATTTTGAAAAGGCAAGAACTTACATCAAATCCACACCTAAAAATATTGGTGATGAAAAAATGGCTGTATTACTCCAAGAAGTCATTGGAAATAGACACGGCGATTATTTTTACCCAACCATTTCGGGAGTAGCAAAGTCGTATAATTATTATCCATCAGGTCCTTGTAAACCTGAAGAAGGAATAGTATATCTAGCACTTGGCCTTGGTAAAGCCATAGTAGATGGGGGTAGTAGTTATTGCTTCTGTCCTGAGCGCCCAAATGTTCCTATGTTTGGCACCCCTAAAGATTTCATGAAGTATTCACAGACAAGTTTCTATTCTTTAAATCTCAAATCTGTTTATAGAATTGTTAAAAAAAATGAGGAAACATCATTAGATAAATTAGATGTAGATGTCGCCAAGAAACATGGTGTTTTAGATAAGATCGCCTCTACATATTCCATCAGAGACGATAGTCTTTATCCAGGGACATCTGATGAGGGCCACCTTGTCATAAATTTTAGTCCTATTATCGATTATAATGTGATTCCACTGGCAAAAGCATTGAATCTTCTTCTCCATATTGGCGAGATTGCACTAGGTTACCCTGTGGAAATAGAATTTGCTGTTAATATTGGTGAGGATGAATCCAAAGAATCGGAACTAATCATATTACAAATAAGAAGTATGTTGCCGCCAGGAAAATATCATGATGTTGATATTGGGAAGTATAACCCAGATAAAGATATTTGTTATAGCGAAAACGCATTGGGCAACGGCATAATTGACAATATAAAAGATATAGTATATGTTACATCCGAATCTTTTGATATGTCCAATTCCACTCGCGCGGTTAATCAAATAAGAAAATTAAACAGTAAACTGATGGAAGAAGGCAAACCATATGTCCTAGTTGGGCCTGGACGGTGGGGTTCAGCAGACCCATGGTTGGGAATACCTGTAGTATGGAGCGATATTGCCGGGGCTAAAGTTATTGTGGAGACCCCTGTTAAACAGAGACCCATAGAACCCTCTCAAGGATCCCATTTTTTCCATGATATGATATCCTCTCAGGTTGGTTACATAATTACTCGGGAGGGGAAGGGAAATATAGATTGGGGTTGGCTCGGCTCTCTCTCTGTCATAGAGGATATGGATGATGTCAGACATGCAAGGGTGCCTTTTCAACTTGAGGTACGGCTAGATGGAAAATGCGGGAAAGCCGTCATAAGAAAAAAATCAGTAACAAATGATGAAAAAAGCAACAAATTAACTAGAAAATCAGGTTAAAATCAAAAAGAAATCACGTGGAAGGTAAAAATGAATAAAAAAACTAATGATGTGAAATATCGCAAACAAGGTAAAAAGACTACTAAATCATCTGCAGGTAATGGAATGGATAAACTTAAGGAAAGAGTGAAGGAACTAAACTGTCTTTATGGACTCACTAAAATCGTCAAGGATAGCAAACTATCCATAGACGAAGCATTGCAGAAGATAGTAGAGTTACTTCCACCCTCATGGCGGTACCCTGATGTGACTTGTACAAGAATAAACCTGGACGGCAGGGAATTTAAAACTGATAATTTTAAGGAGACTAAATGGAGTCAGATAAGCAACATTATATCAGATGATAAAAAAATTGGCGTTCTGGAGATCTATTATCTGAAAGAGAAACCACGTATGGATGAAGGGCCTTTTCTTATAGAAGAAAGAAGATTGATTGATGCAATATCTGACCTTATAGGGGAATTTATCAATGAACGTCGAACCAAAGAAGAACTAGAGCAGCAACGTAAAAAATTGGATTATGCCGAAAAATTTATGTCAGGGGGCGGAAGGGAAAAACCCTCAGACGCTGAAATTATAGGGAAAAAACAGGATTGGGAAGTCATCATCGAGCTCCTTATAAAAACTGACCCGAGAACGCTGCTAAGGATTACGAGAAAGATGACATACTATCTTTACAGATATGAAAACGAAAAAATAACAAAACTATTGAATATGGTTTGCCCTGTTGATAGAGATTCCTCAACAACTCAATGGTGTGGTATAAATATGCCAAATCCCCGGCAGGATCTCGAGTCTCTAGAAAACGTACAAAAACAAGTATTCGAAATTGCAAAGGAATGTCTCGCCCCTGAAGAAATTTCTGAATTGTTTCATGAATGGATGAAACAAGATAAAGCTCGTCCTTTGCTTTTAACATCTCAAAAAACAGGAGTACCGCTAGCAGAAATCACAGATGAAATCACTCGATTTTTTGATAAATCAAATGTAGGAACCACATTAGCAACAGAAGATGAAATGGGTATTAAAACAGCTCTTATCAGGCGTTTCTTCACTGGCCGATTGGAGCAAGTGAATGTTGCAAAAACGCTTATTGAAGTAGAGGATTTCGTTTCATTGTTGGGGTATGTCATAGGTCCTGCTCAAAGTGCAGGTAAACTGGGGGGCAAAACATCTGGAATTTATTTGGCGGAGAAAATCATAAAAGAAGAAATGAAAACAGATGAAATGCTTGAAGATATTTCTTTTCCTAGGAGTTGGTATGTTATTTCTGATACAATACTGAACTTCATTCATTTCAACGATTTAGATGAAGTTTTTCATCTAAAATATTTAGATCCAAATCAGGTACGTCAAGAACAACCATTTTTAGAACAGATTTTTAAAAATGCTACATTCCCGCATGAAATAATTGAGGGATTGAGACGTGTTATTAGAGATTTAGAAGGCAAACCCATCATTGTACGTTCATCAAGTCTGCTAGAAGATAGCTTCGGTGCTGCTTTCTCTGGTAAATATAAGAGCCTTTTTGTTCCAAATACTGGTACTGAAGAAGAAAGATTAAATTCCCTTATGGATGCAATTGCAGAAGTTTACGCATCTACTTTCGGTCCAGATCCAATAGAATACAGACGGGAAAGAGGACTACTGGACTTTAGCGAAGAGATGGGGATATTAATTCAGGAAGTTGTAGGGGCGCAAGTGGGACACTATTATATGCCAATTTTTGCAGGTGTGGCTTTCAGTAATAACGAATTTCGCTGGTCTCCGCGGATAAGGAGAGAGGATGGTGTGGTTCGGCTGGTTCCAGGTTTAGGTACAAGAGCAGTAGATAGAGTGGGAGACGATTATCCGATTTTGGTTTCCCCTAAGAGGCCTGAACTACAAGTTAATACCTTGATACAAGAGCGGATTAGGTATTCGCCGAGATACATGGATGTTATAAATCTGGAAACTGGCGCTATCGAGACAGTAGATGCCATTGAGTTATTCAAAGAACATGCTGATGACTTCCCAAAATTGAATCAAATTATTTCCATTCACAAGGATGGGCGACTTTCCAACCCTCCTACTATTCTTTTAAATCCAGAAAAATCAGATATGGTGGTAACATTCTCTAATCTCTTCGAAAAAAGTAATTTTCTAGAGAAGATAAGGCGCATTTTATATTTACTTGAGGAAAAAACCGGTAATCCTGTAGACGTAGAGTTCGCCTCAGATGGGGAGAAACTGTACATACTTCAGTGCAGACCTCAAAGTCAATCTCAAGATATAGAACGACAACCCATACCTAAAAATATACCACAAGATAGAAAATTATTTTCCACTAATAAATATGTGACTACAGGTCAAATAGAAAACATAGAATATGTAGTATATGTAATTCCAGAGGCATATGGAAATTTAGAAAAACGGGAAGATATGCAAAAAGTTGCTAAGGTGATAAACGATCTAAATAATAAACTTCCTAAAAGAAAATTTATACTAATGGGTCCCGGCAGATGGGGGAGTAGAGGCGACATCAAACTAGGAGTACCTGTTAGATATGGAGATATTAATAATACATCTCTTTTGGTTGAAGTTGCTAAGGAAAAAGGGGACTATACTCCTGAACTCTCATTTGGAACTCATTTTTTCCAGGATCTAGTAGAATCTGAAATAAAATATCTGCCTCTTTATCCAGACGAACAGAAGAACGTATTCAATGAGGACTTATTACTTACTTCGGAAAATCAACTGACGAAAATTTTACCAGCCTACAAGAATTTTGGAGATGTAGTACACGTTATGAAAATATCTGATGTCATGCCTGGAGGCATGCTCTCAGTAATAATGGATGGAGAGGCAGGGGACGCATTAGCCTATTTAAAACCACCAGATCATTGGAGTTGGCGCAAACATAAAGTGGAGGAAATGGCCAAGGTACTCGATCCAGAAATATATGGAATTGAAGCTCTTTACGTTATTGGAAGTACTAAAGACGGCAGTGCCGGCCCAGCCAGCGATATTGATCTTTTAGTCCATTTCAAAGGAGATGAAGAGCAAAAAGAGAGACTTTTGGACTGGTTTGAGAAATGGGGGAAAAAATTAGACAAAGAAAACAAAGAAAGAACAGGTCTTGAGACCGGCGGATTGCTAGATGTCCATATTATAACAGATAAAGACATTAAGAATAAAACTTCTTGGGCATCTCATATCACATCTCCATATATGACTGTTAAGAAAATCCCGCTAGATAAGGAAGATAGTTAGTAAACATCAATAAGTTCTCTAGATGCATTCTCTAAATCTTCGGTGTCAAACCTTACTAAAGCAAGCTCTGGTCCATCATGTGCTGCTGTAAATGAATATGTTCTACCAAATCTTTCTTTCCAATGACCAGTTATTCTTGCCGATTCATGAATGTGGCCATGAAGAGTCAGAAATGGCTGTTTCTTTTTTATAAAACGCTGTATTGCTATACTGCCTACGTTAACATCCAAGGGGGCATGGTCTATCGTCTTTCCATCCAGGGCAGCTCTGTCCAGATATGAATTATATGGCGGTGAGTGAAAGAGAAAGATAGTTTCCTTCACTGGCGCATTTTTGGAGAGTACTTCTAAATCTTCAGTTATGGTTGAATACCGTATTTCTGTTTTGGAAACATCTATTGTTCTAACTCCTTCTTCAGGTGAAATCGCACCTACATCTACATGTCGTGAAACATCATATTTTTCCCAGTCTTTAAGCTGAAAAGGGGTAGGAGGAACATACGAGTATCCCGTGACATGTCTATTTCCATAACTTACGGTTTTATTGTGTACGTAATCAATTAACCCTTTTCTATCTGCATCCTTAAAAAGATTCTCGTATATCCTAGGATCATCGTTACCAAGGATTATGAAAAATCTAATTTTTTTACTATTTTCATCCATTATCTTTTTTATATTTGAAAATATTTTATCTTCTACAAATTCATCCATATTTGAGTTAAGTGCAAAGTGATTTGGAAGTAGATCGCCACCTAGAAAAACAACATCTGGAGTTTCATTTAGGATTATCTGGAATAAACTGTCATAACGTTCGATTTTACCATGAAGGTCCGATACAAACATACAATCCAATTAAACACCAATAATTTTTTTATGACGTTCATGGAACAAGTCTTAATAAATTTTTAGCATTTGCAACTCCATTTCAATACTATACAATCACGGGGAGGGCCCTTGGGTCCAAAAAGATTTATATATAAAAGATTGATGCCATCATCAGAGTTGGAGGTAAATCATATGGTACAATCATTTTATGAAAGTGTTTTGGAGCAAATAGACGCAACTGCGGAGCGGATATCACTAGATTCGGGAATTCACAAACTGTTGAGACAGCCTGAGCGTGAATTAACTGTAAGTATACCAATAGAAAAAGATAGTGGAGAAATAGAAGTTTATACTGGGCACAGAGTGCAGCACAACAGTGCAAGAGGTCCTTGTAAAGGTGGTATTAGGTACCATCCCAATACAAACCTGGACGAGGTGAGAGCCTTAGCAACTTTGATGTCTTTGAAATGTGCTGTTGCTAATGTTCCCTATGGCGGCGCAAAGGGAGGTGTAACCTGCGATCCATCAAGACTCTCAAGGAAAGAACTTCAGCGGCTAACGAAAAGATATGCATCTATGATTCTTCCAATCATCGGACCAAGGCGCGATATTCCTGCTCCTGATGTAAATACAAATGCAGAAACCATGGGATGGTTTATGGATGCCGTTAGTATGCATGAGGGGAAGACTGTTCTTGATATTGTAACGGGAAAACCTTTGGAGATAGGTGGATCTCTAGGAAGAAGAGAGGCTACAGGACGTGGTGTCATGCTCACCACAATTGAAATTCTAAACAAACTTAAAAAAGACCCGAAGAAAACGAGTGTCGCCGTCCAAGGGTTTGGAAATGTTGGGTCAATAGGAACAGAACTTCTCTTGGAGCAGGGTTGTAAAATTCATGCCATAAGTGATGTTTCAGGTGGCTTATATAATCCAGATGGACTTGACATACCAGACATCATCAAATACTTTAGCTCTCAACCAAGAGCACCTCTTCTTAAAGATTATAAACAAAAAAAGAACGATGAGATGATAGGAAATGACGAGGTGCTAGAACTAGATGTGGATGTTTTGGTGCCTGCTGCTCTTGAAAATCAGATTCATACTGATAATGCTGATAAGATTAGGGCAGAAATTATTGTCGAAGGGGCAAATGGTCCGGTGACAAAAAAAGGAGATAAAATACTTGCTGAAAAAAAAGTATATGTTGTTCCTGATATTCTTGCAAATAGTGGAGGGGTAGTAGTTTCCTATTTTGAATGGGTCCAAGGTATACAGTCATTTTTCTGGGGAGTTGATGAGGTTAATGAAAATCTAAAGAACATAATGCTTAAAGGTTTTGATGATGTGTGGAACATCTCAAAGGAGGAAAAAGTAACACTGCGAGATGCTGCCTTTATGCTTTCTATTAAGAAAATAGCAACAGCAGTCGAATTGAGGGGAATATTCCCATAGAGGCAATACGACTATGATGTGGTCGTAGTTTCCTCTCTTCTTTTTATTCTTAAACGGTATATTTTACCCCGCTCGATGTATCATAAACTATTAAAAAACCACCTAGATACAGATTACAACAGAAGCTTACCAAGATGTGTTGTAAATGTATGAGATAGTGGAAAAGAAAGTGTTATCAGATACAGTAAAATTAATGAAGATAAAGGCACCGCTTGTAGCCAAGAAGGCCCAGGCGGGTCAGTTCATTATACTTAGGATAGATGAAAAAGGAGAGCGTATTCCTTTAACCATAGCTGATTTTGATAGAAAAAAGGGAACTATTACAATCATTTTTATGGAGGTTGGTAAAACAACAAAGCAACTTGGAACTCTCAATGTTGGCGATTCACTCCAGAACTTTGCTGGTCCCCTTGGTATGCCCTCAGAGATTGAAAAATACGGTACTGTTGCATGCATTGGTGGGGGAGTAGGAATAGCTCCATTGTATCCTATTGTTAAAGCGTTAAAGGAAGCAGGAAATCACATTGTTTCCATACTTGGAGCTCGAAACGAAAAACTGCTTTTACTGGAAGACGAGATAGAATCTTTTAGTGACGAGTTTTATATTGCTACTGATGACGGCTCAAAAGGTCACAAAGGCTTTGTAAGTGATGTTTTACAGAAACAAATCGACGAAAAAGAAAAAATCGACATGGTTATGGCAATTGGCCCAGTGATTATGATGAAGGTTGTGGCAAATCTTACGAAAAAATACAATATTAAAACACTTGTAAGTCTAAATCCAATCATGGTTGATGGCACTGGCATGTGTGGTGGTTGTAGGGTTTCTGTAGGTGGAGAGACAAAGTTTGCATGTGTTGATGGCCCTGAGTTTGATGGACATAAAGTTGATTTTGAAAATTTAATGCTTAGAAACCGAAGATTTATCAAAGAAGAAGAAAAGTCATGTAAACTAGCGGGTGTGTAATATGGCTGTGAGAAAAACAAAATATGAAATGCCGGAGCAACCTCCAAAAGAACGAATTAAAAATTTCAAAGAAGTTCCTTATGGGTACAGTAATGAAACTGCAATAGAAGAGGCAAAACGATGCCTGCAGTGTAAAAACAAACCATGTATGGATGGGTGCCCTGTTGAAATCGATATCCCTGGTTTTATAAAATGTATTGCTGAGGGTGATTTTGATAAAGCTGCTGAAGTAATCAAGAACAAAAACAGTCTCCCTGCTGTTTCAGGTAGGGTATGCCCATATGAGAGTCAATGTGAAGGAGTATGCACTGTTAAAAAGATAGGAGAACCTGTTGCTATCGGTAGATTGGAACGTTTTATTGCCGATTATGAACGTGAAAAAGGCGTGAAACCACCTAAAAAACCAAAATCTACAGGTAAAAAAGTTGCAGTTGTTGGTTCGGGACCTGCGGGTCTTACTTGTGCTGGTGATCTCGCAAAGATGGGGCACGGAGTAACTATTTTCGAAGCGTTGCATGCACCTGGCGGTGTTCTCATGTATGGAATACCAGAGTTCCGTCTCCCAAAAAAGATTGTTAATTCAGAGGTCGACTACATCAAAAAACTAGGTGTAGAGGTAAGATATGATATGGTCGTTGGAAAAACGATCACAGTTGATGAGCTTTTTGAGGATTATGATGCGGTATTTATCGGTACTGGTGCAGGACTCCCTCGCTGGTTGAGGATTCCTGGTGAAAATCTTGATGGTGTATATTCAGCAAACGAATTTCTCACTCGTGTAAATATGATGGGGGCTTACAGATTTCCCGAGTACGATACACCGGTTAAAATTGGAAAAATAGTGGCAACATTTGGTGCAGGAAACGTTGCAATGGATTGTGCAAGAACATCTCTAAGATTAGGTGCGGAGAAATCGTATATCATCTATCGTAGATCAGATGTTGAGATGCCAGCAAGAGACGAGGAAATTGAACATGCAAGAGAAGAAGGAGTAATCTTTAAACTTTTGACGAATCCTGTGAAATTTATTGGGGATGATAAAGGTCTTCTAAAACAAGTTGAATGCATTAAAATGAAGCTTGGAGAACCAGATGATTCTGGAAGGAGACGACCAATTCCAATTCCTGATTCTGAGGAAACAATTGAGATTGATACGGCACTTGTTGCCATTGGGCAAAGCCCAAATCCGCTTATCCCTCAGACGGTGAAAGGATTGAAAATGGGGAAATGGGGAAATATTGATGCTGATGATAGTGGAAGAACATCGATCCCTGGACTTTTTGCTGGTGGAGATATTGCAACAGGGGCAGCAACAGTAATTCTTGCGATGGGTGCTGGAAAACAAGCAGCACGAGCAATAGATGAATATGTAAAATCTAAGAAATAAGTTTTGTGAATGATTAAACATAACAAGACCCCTCCAGTTTACTAAACTCAATAATTTCCTGCTTAGTAGAAACAATCTGCCTATCATGCTTACCAGCCTGTTTAAGATGAGGTAACTTCTCCTCTACTACTTTTTGGTGAGAATCTAAAGTTTTTACTGGGATTACGCATATAATATATTGTGCCGGGATTCCCGGTAAAATATAAATGTTTATAAATAGAAGATACAAAAGTTGCATTTATCCCTCATTTTTATATATGAGGTAATTAACATTGTAAGGGTTTTTTTAGAATGGTTTACAAATAAAGTTTATATTTTCCCTCTTAAAAATAGTAAGAATAGAAATAAAGTAAAAATTAGTTTAAAAAATACTATTGGGAGAGGCATAGGTATTTATGAAACTGAAAAAACAACAGATGATAATCGTTGGAGTCGTAATAATTGCTTTGATTTTAGTTGTTTCTCTCGTTGTAACCCTCAACCCAGGAACAGGCGATGGAAGTAATAATGGAGAGTTGGTTGGAAATGGAAAATGAAGTTAATTTAACAAGAATTCAAAGCAAATGTATTTAAATGAAAAAATGAATAAAAAATAGTGGATTATGACCCTTCCTAATGAGCAGCATGGAATAAAGATTCCTAAACAAAAACTAGTAGCATACTGTAAAAAAAACCATATCAAAAAGTTGGCTTTTTTTGGTTCCTTTCTAAGAGACGATTTCCGTTCTGAGAGTGATATTGACATACTCGTAGAATTTGAAAGAGGACACACCCCCGGATTTTTCGATCTTGTACTGATGGAGGAACAGTTGTCTCGTTTTTTTAAAGGAAAAGAAATTGATCTTAGAACCCCAAATGATTTAAGCAGATATTTCAGAGAGAAAGTCATTCGCAATGCAGAGGTTCTCTATGTTGGAAGCTGATCTTGTTCGTTTAAAACATATGCTTGATGCATCAAATGAAATTGTTGATTTCACGAGAAAAAAGACCCAAGATGATTTTAATTCAGATAGAAAACTACATCTTTCTGTGGTTCATCTTCTAGAGATAATGGGTGAAGCGGGATCTGGGGTTTCAGATGAGGTTCAACATAAATATCTGCAGGTACCTTGGAAAAGTATTATTGGTATGAGAAATAGGTTGATACATGGTTATTTTGACATTGATCTAATTATTGTATACAAAACAGCTACACAAGATATACCGCCTCTTGTTAAAAAATTAGAAGAGATTGTTTCATCACAAGACCGGTAAATAAATGAAAAGTACAAAAATTATTGAAATATGTTGAGAGTGATGTTTTTTTGAAACTGAAAAAACAACAAATGGTAATTTGGATTGTTATCCCCTAAAAAGTAAATTGACCAAGTACTAAGTTAAACTTAGGTTAAATAAGTTTATAGATATCTTGTTTATATCTGGGACAGTAAGGGTATGAATCAGATTTTCAGAACCATACGTTTTTTTGGATGATGCATTCTTCAAAAGGTATCAACAATAGTTATGTTTTGAACTCTAAATTATCTAACCAAACGTTAATGCAATCCAGTTACCGACGAAATGTGCTGCAAGTATTACCATTAGGCCAATGATTAAGTGCTCTAAAATCACCTTCCACGGAGTTGTTTTTCCTTTCTTGGCGATACCAAAACTAAAGATACACAGGAGTGACAGTCCCCAGATTATGCTTACGACGATTGCTGATGTAAGCGCTAGCAACAAGACAGGAACAAGAAACGTTAATGCAATAGCGAATTTGCAGATAAAGGTAGACAGTGTTGATTCCCATATTTCCCTTGTTGTGTGTTTATTCTCGGATTCTTCAGAAATATGAATGCCTAGTGCATCTGAAGACGCATCTGCTATAGCTATTGTTAATATTCCTCCAATAACCGCAAGCTTCGAGCTAGTTCCAGAACTAAGGCCTACCATTAATCCAAGAGTGGTAATTATCCCGGAAGTCAACCCAAAGCTAAATCCAACTTTCAATGAATGTTTCATTATATGGGTTAACGTTTTTTATCTAAATAACTCTTGGCGCTTGACCGCATATAAAAATTAAAAAAAGAGAGAGGCGGTGTTTAATTACACCATGCGCCCCCCGTCATACAGTATGGATAATTAGGATCCTCTATTTCTTGGCCTTTCCTGGCTGCAGTCCTGGTTCATTGTTTGATCGCCATTGTCATTGCTATCTGTTCCTTCTTGATTTCTCGTATTGTGTTCATTCTCATGTTCTTCATGTTCGTGGTCAGCAGTAACAGTAGATACAAACGCCGACATTACTAGAAAACCAGCCAATACAATTCCTATTACATATTTTTTCTTCATCTATTCGCCTCCATTTCCATTGCCATGATGTCCACCTGCTCCACCAGACCAAATTGGTTTTCCTATGTCTCTATATGCTTCACCATTGATTATGAACACACTAAGCCAGTTATCCGATTGCATATGTCCTTCCATGGTAGCAGTTGTTCCTACGAGTCCTTGTAGTTCATCGATAATGAGCTCTTCAATACCATCGCCGTCATAATCAACTGCAGATTCAGTTATAGAAACGTACCAGACCGGGCCAAAATGTACCTCTACATCATCAACATAGAAGTATGTTCCGTCATATGTTAAAGCACCTGTAATTTCAACCATCTCCGTACAATTACCATCACATATCCCAAGTGTATCACAAATTCTATTTCGTATTCTTTCCCACAGTCCAAATTGATTGCCATCCAACGGCGCTGTTTGCTTTTGTTTTTCCATGTTTCCACCTGCTTCTACTGCAGCTGCAACCACACCACTAAATGTTAGTAGTGAAACAATTGCAACTGCCACAATTATTTTTTTATTCATTTTTTCATCTCCATTTTTTCTAATTGTTTCATTTGTTTGAAACCATATTTAAATGGCTGGTGAAACCAACCCTGTAGATTGTATCAAAATAAAGAAAGAGGGAGCAAGGCCTGCATTTTTTACTTCAAACCTTGTTCAAGTGATGATTTGCTGTCTTTGTCATCAAGCTTATCAGTTATCACAACAGTTGCCGGGGCCGTAGCCATTTCCATCTTTGGGTCCATTGCCTTTGTTTCCTGTTCCATCACCAGGTCCATAACCGCCGCCATTACGATATTTATTGTGCACGCCTAGACCAGTTCCACCACAGCTATCATTGATACCGTCACCGTCTTCATCAACGAAATTGTCACATATACCGTCACCGTCTTCATCAACAAACTCAGAACCAGTTCCGTCACAGGTTCCATCACCAGATCCATATCCAGCACTTACCAATCCTATTGTTGCAACTAATGCAAATGCCAATATGCCTACTATTAGTATCTTTCTCATTTTATGATCACCTCCTGACAGATTACGAGCAACTGTCTTTTGTCCTTCGTTGTTATTTTCATATTTTATCTCCTGCTTTGCTTTTCATTGCAAAACCTGATTGAATTGTTTGTTTGAAACCATATTTAAATGGCTGGTGAAACCAACAGAAGAAAAGTTACAAATAGTGAAACCAAGCAAAAGAATTTAAAACAACTAATCCTTAAACGATAGTAATGAAAATGATTCTCAAAAAGCGACCATATTTAATTTCTGCAATTGCCATTGTTCTCATAATTATTGCTTCGATTGGGTTATATTATGTAACTAATTATGGTACTTGCGATGATGATTCCTCCAGTACTGGCCCTGGAAAAGGTCAAGGTAAATTATGGGATCAAAATTATACATTATTAGTAGTCTTGGCCGTGGTGGTAGCATTGCTAGCTCCATTATCATATTATTTTATGTCAAAAAAAGTGGATAAACATCTGGAAGAAAACATGAAACTGATTTCGCAGATTGCCAACATTGATAACAACAATGATCAATCTGAAACAAAGAATGTAGAAAAATCCTGTAAAACTGTTATTTTAAAATTTTTAAATTACAATGAAAACAAGGTTTTGAAGAAACTTATTGAAAATAATGGTTCTGTTTTACAATCGGAGATCAGCAGATTGCCAAACATGGGTAAAGTAAAGGCTCATAGGGTATTGAAAGACATGGAGATTAAAGGGATTATTTCCATTGAGAAATATGGTAAAACAAATCACATCACCCTCTCCGAAGATGTAAAAAAACTATTTCTAGAATAGAGATAGGGGTTGCATCTAGGACAATTTGGAAAGGAAATGGTACATTTCTCAGGTTTTTACATTTAAGGGGGATTTATTTTTACCAACACTAGAGTGCAGAAACGCCTCATATACCAACTTTTATAAGATACTCATCGTTTCCTTCAGTGGAGGCTCCTATGGTTGTAAATATCGATCGATTATTTTCAAAACGGGCTACACGTTTCAGATCTTCTGAAATACGTGAACTTCTAAAATTAACTCAGATTCCTGGAATGATATCCTTTGCAGGTGGGTTACCAAACCCATTGGCATTTCCCGTTGATATTATCCATGAATGTATAGAGAAAATCTTTAAAGAGAATATCGAACAGGCACTTCAGTATGGCACGACAGAAGGTTTGACATCACTTAGAGGTGTTCTTGCCGAACGGATGAAAAAGAATCCTCATCACCAGATTAATTGCGAGTTGCACGATATTCTGATTACAAGCGGGGCTCAACAAGCTCTATCGCTTGCCGCTATCTGTTTTTTAGATCCCGGTGACACGTATTTGACAAGCGTACCTGCATATCTTGGTGCTGTTCAGGCGTTTCATGCATTTGAAGCAAATTGCGAATCAATCCCCATGAATGACGAAGGCATCGATACGGATTCACTACGTAGAAATCTTGAAAGACTAAAGCGAACAGGGATAATTCCAAAATTTATTTACACAGTTCCAACTTTCCAAAATCCCTCTGGAGAAACAGTGCCCTTAAGTCATAGGAAAGAACTCCTAGATATTGCTTCAGAATATGACTTTTTAATCATTGAAGACGATCCGTATAGTGAACTTATATTTGAGGGGGATTCCATCCCACCGATCAAATCTTTGGATACAAAAGGCCGTGTTGTTTATACCAGTACTTTTTCTAAAATTCTTGCACCTGGTTTTAGGCTGGGTTGGGTTGTCGCATCAAAGAAAATACTTGATAAGTTTATACAAGCTAAGCAGGCAACTGATCTTTGCACAAACAGTTTTTCTCAGTATGTTGCATATGAATACATAAATGGCGGATATCTTGATAAACACATTGAACAGATAAAGAAATTATACAAAAGGAAACGTGATTTGATGTTGAAATCTCTTAAAGAATACTTTCCATCTGGAGTTAAATGGACTGTGCCAAAAGGAGGCATGTTTATTTGGATAACACTTCCAAAAAGTATTGATACGAGATTGATGTTTCAAAAGGCATTAGCTAAAAAAGTCGCATATGTTGTCGGTGAGGCTTTTTTCCCTGAGGGTGGAAATTATAATTCAATGCGCTTAAACTTTTCTTATTCTGAAGATGAGCTCATAGAGGAGGGAATAAAGCGTCTGGCAGAAGTAATTAAAACTGAGTTATCAACAGCATATCAACAGGCCACATTTCCTCCAGAAGGTGTATGATCTAGAAGCAGTGACCCTTCTGTCATTTAGGGGAGAATCTAATTAGAGGTGCAATGATTCTCCACTCTTTTTCATTTAATTTCTATCCGTTCCCCAGTTGCCATAACTGTATTTTTTCCGCCATCTTGCATGAATGATCTGCACACCGTTCGAGATATCTGGAAATCATAATATACCAGGCCCCAGGTATGATTTCAGTTTATTGAGACACACGGTTCAAAACCAGTACGTTTACTTTTCCCCTTTGCTGCTTTGATAAATCCATCAAAAAGTGGAGAGGGTTTCATGGGTCTTGATTTAAATTCAGGATGTGCTTGGGTTGCAACAAAATATGGGTGATTGGGCAGTTCCAGAAACTCCATTAAAACTCCATCTGGGGATCTTCCTGAAAAAACAAGACCACTCTTCTCAAGAATTTCAACATAATCCGGGTTGACTTCATATCTGTGCCTGTGCCTTTCGTGTACCTTGTTTTTCCCATAGAGATGTTGTACAATTGTTCCTTTTTTGAGGATTGCAGGATAAGAGCCCAATCTCATCGTTGCACCATATCGCGATTCTTGTAGAATGTTTACCTGATCAGGGATAAAATCTATCACAGGATGTGTGGTTTTTTTGTCTATTTCTCTTGAACTAGCATCCTTTATATTACAGGCATTTTGCGCATATTCAACCACTGCAAGTTGCATACCAAGGCACAGTCCAAGGTAAGGTATGTTATGTTCTCGCACATAGCGGATTGCATCGATCTTTCCATGTATTCCAGAAAGGCCAAAACCGCCTGGAACAATAACGCCATCTAAATCGTCAAGCATGGACAGTTCTTCTGGTTTTTTCTCAAAAACTTTTGAGTTGATCCAGTGAATTTCGGGACGGAGATTGTTGTTCCATGCTGCATGCTTCACTGCTTCAATAACTGATATGTAGGAATCAGAGAGTTGAGAGGTTCCAATATCAAAATATTTTCCCACTATGCCAATCTTAACGTTCTTATCTAGTTTCTTTATTTTGGTGATAAAATTCTTCCAATCTTTCAGTTCGTTATGATCTTTTCTAAGATGCAACTTATGAAGTATTTTTTTACATAATTCTTGTTCTTCAAAAAGAAGGGTGACACTGTATACATTTTCAACATCTGAATTAGAGATAACACTCTCTTCATGGATATTACAGAACATAGCAATTTTTTCCCGCCGTACATCGTCGAGAGGTTCCTTTACACGGGTAATTATGAAATCAGGTTGAATTCCTATTTCTCTAAGGAGTTTTACAGAATGCTGTGTTGGTTTTGTTTTTGCTTCACCAAGAGCATCCAAAACAGGCACATAGGTCACATGAACGTAGACTACTTTGTCCCCATCTAGCTTCATTTGACGTACTGCTTCGAGAAATAATACATTTTCATAGTCGCCAACGGTTCCACCAATCTCAACAAGTATAAAATCAAAATTAGAATCCTGTGCAGGTTTTCTTATGCGATTTTTAATTTCGTCTGTCACATGTGGAATTGGTTGTACTGTTTTCCCTAGATATTTTCCCCTTCTCTCCTTTTCAATAACTGTGCCGTAAACCTGTCCTGTTGTAATATTTTGGCATTTAGGGATGTTAACATCTAAAAATCTTTCATAGTGACCAAGATCTTGATCTATCTCTCCGCCATCTTCTGTAACCCATACCTCTCCGTGTTCTGTGGGTCGTAATGTCCCAGCATCACAGTTTATGTATGGATCTATCTTTATGGCAGTAACTTTGTAACCATGTATTTTCAAAACTTTTCCTATGGAAGCAGTTGTTATGCCCTTTCCTAAACCGGAAACAACTCCCCCCGTGACAATAATATAACTAACCATGCTCATCAATGGGACTTGTGCATGCGTTCACCCTTTTAAATGATTTTTGTTCGCTATTTGAGAAAATTACGCTATAAAAATTACAGTTGCTAATTCTTCAAATCTCTCATTTGTAGATGCCAATATTCTAGATTTTCCTAAACTAGTCCATAAAGTCTGAAAAATAAAAAATATAGGTTGAGTGAATAAACTCAACACTAAAAAAAACGTACTTTTTCAAGGCATATACTGCCACAATAACTCCAATCTCTTTATTTGATCGTTAAAGTTATTTCGATTGAGGATACATTAGAGGTTCTTCCCTCTTCGTTTGTGATGGCCTCTGTCCCGATCTTTATATCTTTGATCTTTGAATTGGTCACGAATCTGTTTCTTGTTATCTCTGCTGTGTCCACTGCTCTGCTTATTGCTCTGCCTCTAGCTTTTATTATCACGTCGTCTGATCCGCCATTGAACTGTGTCACTACTGCAAGTACATAGCTCATCGGTGGTTTGTTTCCAACAAATACTGTGTTCTCATCAGATTTTTCTTTTTCTGCCATAAACTTTTCCTTCCTGAACTTCTTTGTTTTTTTCGCTTTCTATCAACAATTTTTCCGTTTATAAACCTTTCCATATGTGCTTTCCTCATACTATTTTTCATACTATGGATTGGCCGTTTATAGGCATACTCAGTTATCACGATCTTTTGATAGAATATATGCCTTATCTACAACTTCTTTTGGATTTCTTCCAAGAATTCTTATCATCGGTTCTTTGCCTATTCCTCCAGCATCATATATGATATCTGGTATGTAATTGAGACGTGTTATCGTTTCCTTGGTTCCCCATTCCATTGTTGATATTTTCTTTGTTGGTTCTTTTGTTCTATTAAACGAACCTATTGTAAAATCTACCTTTTTACATTTTTCAAGATTCTCTTCAGAGTATCTTATATTCATGGCACATCTCACCTCGAGGTCGAAAGTCATCGCTGCCAGAACTATGGCCGCTATGTGTTTTGACACACCAAACGCAAGACCACCACACATTCTTGGGTTATCCTGTGTTTTAGTAATTCTCCCGTTAATTGCACATACTTGTTCTAGTTTTTTTGCATTTGGCAGAGCATATCCAATGTTTATTCCCACCTCTGGAATATATTTTTTAGGTAGAAACGATAAGAGACTGTCAACAGATGTTTTTAAATCCCGCCATGTAGTGAAATGATCATTAGTTGGAAACGAATAGGGTATCTCCCAAACTAGGCCAGATGAATGATTTAGAACATCTGATCCCCTTCCTGGGATATATCCTTGCTCTATCATATTCCAAAGAATGTGTTTGGCTTTCCTAACTGCAAAATCTGGTATTTCTCCTAACGCAAGTAAACCGGTTATCAATGCAGATAGTGTACATCCGGAACCATGAGCCTTCTTATCTGGAATTTTTGGCAAAGACAAAACGGTAAATTTTTTCCCGTCAAAAAGCACATCGAGGGCATGTGTGTTATCAAGATGCCCCCCCTTTATCAGAACATATTTCGGTCCCATTTCATAGATCTTTTTACAGGCTTTTTTCATTTCATCTATTGTTTCTATTTTTTCCTCGGTTAACATGTACGCTTCGTGGATGTTTGGTGTTACTATGTATGCTTTAGGGATAAGTTCTTTTTTAACTGTATCAACAAAACTTTCTTCTGATAGCATGTCGCCACTAGTGGCAATCATCACAGGGTCTACCACGCCCTTCAGATTATATTGTGCGATTTTTTTTGAAATACAAGACACTATTTCGCTGTCATAAAGCATTCCAGTTTTCACAGCGTCTATCTTAAAATCTTCTGCCAAAATACTGACTTGGTTTTCTATGATGTCCAGGGGAAGCTTGTGGATTTTTTCCACTCTTTGTGTGTTTTGAACAGTGATGCAAGTTATTGCTGTTGTCCCATGTACACCGAGAGCAGCGAATGTTTTCAAATCTGCTTGTATCCCTGCTCCACCTGACGGGTCAGAACCTGCTATGGACAATGCAACCTTTTTCTTCATATGAGCTATGCTATGTTGTAGTTGGATTTATATCGTTTGGTTTGCACGTGCCCATTAATTGCATACAGATGGTTTTTTAACTTGGTTAGTAGTAACTCTCTCCATATTTCTGTCTCACTGTTGTATCCTATTTTCTAAATCGTATTTTTTTCGTTTATCCGGCTCTTTTAAAGTTTCATATGCTTCGATAATCGCCCTAAATCTATGATCGCCGTCCACACCGGTATCTGCTTCAGTATCTGGGTGATACGCTAATGATAATCTTTTAAACATTTTCTTTATCTGTTCTTGGGTGGCATCCGGCTTTATACTCAAAATGTCATAATAATTTGTTTTTTTAACAT